>OLVW01002517.1_pt1 | contig 13135 bp, 9 predicted proteins | sample 1673301 | NCBI WGS metagenome assembly OLVW01 (sample SAMEA3178941, study PRJEB25190) | human gut metagenome
ATCCGGAGGGGCTCAAGGGCGTCATCATCAGCGGCACCGGCCAGAACCCGGCCGCCGTCGTCGCCGCCGGTAAGCTCATGGCAAAGCTCGAAATGATCGACAACGGCCCCATGTATCACAGCCCCACGCTCGACAAGCTTGCCTTCGGCAGCTATAACAAGAAATATGACCACGTGCGCACAAAGCTCGACTGGCTCACCCGTGACGAGGCGGTCGTGGACGCCTACATTGCCGACCCGCTCTGCGGTGCGATGGCGACTGCCGGCATGTTCCACGACATGATGGGCGGTCTGCAGTATATCTGGAAGACGGAAAACCTCAACAAGATGGATAAGTCCACACCGGTCTATTTCATGGCCGGAGATGGCGACCCCGTCGGCAACTACGGTGAGGGCGTCAAGAAGGTCTATAACCGCTTCCTGAAAACCGGCTGCAAGGACGTAAAGCTCAAGCTCTATAAGGACGGCCGCCACGAGATGCTCAATGAGCTCAACAAGGACGAGGTCTATGCCGATATCCTTGACTGGCTCAACAGTAAGATCTGATGTCTCATGGATAAAACGCGCGCAGAATTGCTTCTGCGCGCGTTTCATTTTTATATTGTGTCCAGCAGCAAACAACAAAAAGGCGAAGTGTTGCCCACTTCGCCTTTTGTTTCACAGAATGTCCAGTTCCCGGAGCTGGGCGAGGAATGCGTCCACGTCCTTCCGGAGCACATCGCGCTCAGCGTCAAACGTCTCATAGAGCCGATCCACGATCGCTTCCTCGTTTTCGGCGTCCGGAAGTGCGTCCCAGATGGCAGCACCGGTCTCGTTTACGGTCAGCAGACCCTTGAGTTTGGTCGTTGCCTCCCCAACCGGAACCAGGATCACATCACCGGCGATCTCTCTTTTTACAAGCTGCAATTTAAGCTTCATGGGTATTCATCCTTTCATACTCGGCCTGCGTCAGCTCGGCAGTCGCCTTCGTCATGCCGCACACATACTCCGGCTTCCCGTCAAAAGCCCCCGTCTCGGTGACGCACATCGCGGCGCACGCATGGCACATGTGCTGATACCCGCACTGCGCGCACGCAGACGGCAGGCGTATCTGTGCCGTCGCCGCTTTGGTCTCTTCCCAGGCGCGCGCAAAGCCAAGTTCTCTGACCGAGACCACCGGCTGCAGCATCATGCCGCACGGCGTCATGTCTCCGCGCCAATTGATCCAGAATGAGCTGCGGCCCGCGCGGCAGGCCATCTTTTCACCCGGCGTGCCCTCGCACACATCGCTGTCCGGCGCGCAGATACCGGCCTTCATGGCCTCCGCCCGCTGCCGGAACTCCTCGTCCGTAAAGCGCAGCCTGTCCCAATGGACACTGCAGGCGGCGGCTTCCCGGCAGGTGAAGCGGTCATTGCGGCCGGTCAGCGCTTCATCCCGCCGCACCGGCGGGAACATATACGACGCCATCTGCACCGGCGTGCCGAGCTCGGTCGCCGCAGCATAAATACCGTCCAGATCATCGACGTTATACGGCGTCATGGAGACGTTTAGTTTCACGTCCATGCCGAGCGCCTTCAGCGCACGGATATTCGCCATGACACGCTCAAACATCGGGCGGCCGCACAGGCGCTCATAAGTCTCGTTGCTGCTGCCGTAGAGCGTAATATTAAACCGCGCCGGCGGCTCATGGCGGAAAAAGTCCAGCCAATCCGCGTCAATGAGCGATGCATTGCTGTTGATCGACACCATGAGGCCCATCTTCTTGAGCTCGGTGAGCAGATAGCGGAAATCCGCGCGAATAAGCGGCTCTCCGCCGGTCAGCAGCAGAAACAGCATCCCCTGACTGCGCGCCTGTTCCGCAATGGCGAGCCACTCGTCGGCAGTAAGCTCCGTGCCGCGTCGCTGCTCCTCCTCGGGAGTGAGATGGACATAGCACATCCGGCAGTTGAAATTACAGCGCGGGGTCAGCTCAAAATTCCCGGCAAGCGGTATGCCCTTTGCGCAGGCACGCGCATGCAGATACGTCGACAGCCGTGGCTCTGTGCTCCTGTATTCCATGTTATTTCCCTCCCAATCGTTCCTGCAGTGCGCGAACCGCTGATGCATCCGCCCGGCAATCAAAATGCAGCACCGGCACGTCGGAGACGAGCCGTGCCACGCACTCCGTCATTTTCGTCGCCGAAAGCGCGTCCCAATCATAGTACGCGCACTGGCTGAGTACGCCCGCAAATGCCGCCTGCGGGCTCGGGGTGGAAACGTAGTTCTCGTCGTTCTGGCCAAGCAGCACGATCGCCCGAATGGGCGCTGTGACGTTCCTGCAGATGCCCGATGTGCCCGAATAGAAAATGCCGTTTGCGGTTTTCCTGCCAATGTCCAGAAGTGTGCGATCCCCGTTGATGATCTGCGCCCCTGCGGATCGTTCCCAGAGCGCGGCCTGCGTGCTCTTGCCGATGCCGCTCGGGCCGGAAAACAGGATCGCTTCCCCCGCTGGCGTCATGATATACGCACTGTGCAGCACCAGCATTCCGGCGTCCGCGAAGATATCGAACAAACCGGCCGCCTCCAGCACGGCGCGCACCGACGCCCCTGTGTGATAGCGCTCGGCGAAGGTCACCTCCGTGTGCGCACCCCGTGTCACGGCATAGGTGAACTGCGACGGCGCGCCCGGCGCACTGTACAGCTCCAGCAGATGGCGCTCCGCGCCAACCTGCCACCGATAGACAGAGCCGCTCCGTGCGGCCTCCGCCGGCGGCTGCGGCAAATCGTCGCTGAAAGTCAGCCGTATCGTATGGTCAGCCGCGCCGCCGGAAACGCGAAACGGCTCGCACATCTTCGAGCGCTCAATGGGCGCGTCCGCCTCGATCGCAAACGTCACACCGCCGAAGCGGTAACACTCACGCTGCATACGTCACGAAGAGCAGCTTGCTCGTGCCGTCAACAAAATGACTGGTGTAGCAGCTCTGGCTCTCGCCCGCCGCGAGATTTTTGACGCCCGCGCGGTACGTGATGCCGCCGAGCAGCATGTCACCGCTGGCGTTTTTGTAGTAGACGTAGACCTGCGCAACATCGCTGCCGGAGTTGTTGGTCACAGTGATGCTGCTGTCGCTCGTGGTGACCGTAAAGAGGTCGTCATGCATGGACAGCGGCTCTGTGAACGGCGCGTAGGTCGTCACGGTTGCCGTCAGCTCCTGCGGCTTTTCGGGCATCGCCTGGGCGCTGAGTTCGAGCGCCTGCAGTGTCTGTCCGGCCGGGAGCGTGCTGATATCGAACTCGTAGCGCTCATCGCCGCGTGAGAGCGTGATGTGCGCATACTGCACGTCGCTGCTGCCGGTGTTTTTCACGCGGATGCAGAAGACGTCGGAGACGGTCTTGTCAGAGCCATCCTCGACAAACTGGCCAGCGTAGCGCCCGGTACTGACGATCTGGAGATCGTTGCCGATATCGGTGCCGTCGAGCTTGGATTTCTCCGCCGCGAGGCCGTATTCATCGGGCTGGGCGGCTTTTTTGCCGCAGCCCGCGCACGCGAACAGCAGCGCCGCGGCGAGCGTGAGCAGCAGCGCGCGCGCGCCAGTTTTCATGAGATGCATAGTGGTCGCTCCTTTGCTGCACGCCGCATGGGTCGCGGCGTCCGGGATTCTGAAAAATGCCCTGCCCGATCGGGCAGGGCATTTCGTGTGTTAGGCTGCGTCAGGATGCAAAAATTTTATTATCTGCATTAGGAATATCATAGCACAAGCCATATTCTTTGCCGTCTTGGGTCTCATAAAAGCAGACACCCGGGCTAAAAATGGCTTCACCATTATATACATAGCCACAACTATTAATATCATGCGAGTTCACTTTGCCCTTGTAGCCGGCTCCGCACCCAGCCGCAATATTCGCGCTCAGTTCGAAGCTCTCGAAATACACTTCGGGTTTGACATAGGTTTTTTTCATGATTTCGATCACTCCTTTCTCAGAACCACTTATCGAAAATGCCGTGCCACCAGTCACGGACGGACGGGCGAACCGTCAGCGTCGCGGTGATCGGATCACTGCTGACACCATCGCTGTTGACTGCACAAATCTTGTAATCCGTGGTTTCCTCAGCCGGCACCTGATAGGTGAACTCGCGGTAGGTCACCGTCTTGGCCCACCAGCCCCAGCCGGTACGCTCGGTCTTGGTGGCATAAGCGGTAATCGTCTGACCGTCCACCGTGATAGACTCGACATCCTCGGAGGTCTTGACCGTCAGCGTGGCGGTGTCGCCCTTGCGGACAGCGTGTCCCCAACTCGCCTCGAAGCGGTCAGGCTGGAACGGCTCTGCCGGCGCGGCAAACAGCGCGCGCACAGACGTGACCACGGCGTTCTGCTCCTCTTTAGACAGCGGAGTCAGCGTGATTGTGCTGCCCGGCATGTCGTTAAAGGTGATCTTCAGGTTCGTCAGCGACAGGATGCCCTTTCCAGTGTTGACGATCGTGAAGCTGCCGCCAGTGCCGATCTTGTAGTACATCTCGGTCGCGGACGAAATGACCGTATCCACCCCATTCACGCGCATCATCGCAGCGTTGTTGCAGTCGGGGGCTTTCGCGCCGATCTGGACGCTTGCGATGTTTTTGCCTTCCGGGACGTTAAACGCGATCGCCTGATCTTTCGCCAGATAGACCTCGTTGTTCGGGCCGTAATTTTTGTAGGTATCGACATTCGCCTCAGGGCCGCCGTCAATGAAGACCGCTTGGCTCTGAGCAGTATTGCCAACCAGCGCGTCGCGCAGCTTGATGTACTGCGGATAGCCCTCTTTGTCCTGCGTATAAGTTTCTTTGTCCTCGCCCATGGGGTCATAGACGCGGATGGCATCGAGCCAGAAGCTGAACTGACTATCGCCGGTCTTGTCAAAGTTGCTATCATACACGACACTAATCTTGGCAGTGTATTCACCATAGGGAAGCCCAGTTACCTTCATAACCGGAATCTGATAAAGGGCATTATCATTATCGCTGTTATTAACTTCCCATTTCTGAGTCTCTTCGTTGTAGGTATATCCGTAGTAGTTGTTAACAACATAGCCCTTCACACGTTCACCGGAACTCTTGTAAATGTCCACCGCAATCGCGCCGGAATTATTATCCGTCAGGGAAATGACGTCAAAGCCAGTGCCTCTAAAGGTGAAGGTCGCGGTTGGCCACTGGCCGGTCGCGGTTGGCCACTGGCCGTTCTTATCAGCAGTGTCCGCAGCCACAGTGACCTTGGTGGCGCTGCCCATGGAGAACTTGCTGCTATTGGCATAAGCCTTGTCGTAGCCGTAGACGTTCTCCTTGTTGCCCAGCGCTTCAAGCGCCTGCTTAACGTCCGTCTGCGCGATGCCGTCCCTCACAGTCATCCAAGTACCGTTGGCAACATGATCGCTCTCATCAACAAGTTGATTCTTCACCCCGTTTGCGTTCGTGAACTTCGCGAAGCTGTCCTCATAGTAGACGCTCGTCGCGGGGATGACATAAACCTGCAGTCTCTTTGTCACATTACTGTCTTTACTGTCTTTGAAAGTTACATAGATAGGAATGGCAACCTTGCTGTCAATCGCTTTTGTCAGCGTGTAGGTAACACTACCGTCGGACGTATCGATCTTGCCCTTGCCATATTCCCCCGGCTTTTCCTTTACAGTTGCATCACTCGAGTCAAAGGAAATGCTGGCCACCGAATTGTAATTCTCAATTCCAAAGTCCTTGGCGGGAATCTTAATCGGCAAGCCGAAGTCCAAGACATAGGTCTTGTCATTGGTCTGCTTCAAATTATAGTGCAGAACCAGCGTCTTGCCGCCATCGGAAATGTTTGCACTGACGTACTCATACAGTCCGCTGGCATAGACGCCAGTAACGCCAGAAACCGTCAACAAATCCTTGTTGAAGTGCTGCGGCACGCCGGAGCTGTTGGTAACATATGCCGTGTCCGGCAGATATTCGCCGCTATTGGGGTCTTTACTCGGCCAGTTCGTCTTGTCATTTGCGCCTTTCAGAGCGGTCATGAAGCTCGGCATAGGATCTCCATTTTTATAGCTCATGGCAATCTGCGAGCTGACAATCTCTGTTCCTGCGTTATCATCCCAATAGACGACGTTCAGGTTGGTCTCCTTGGTGACCGTCTCCAGATAAATCAGGACAAGCTTTGCTTTGTTCTTGGCAGACCATGTAATCTCACCAGTCTTGTTGGTCTTGCCGTTGACCATCGGCGTCGTGCCATACGACTTGTCCCAGACAAGTTTCTCATCGTACCATGTCTTACCCGTGGCACTGTCAGTCGTCTTATCCCATGTGATGCTGTCAGGCTTAGAATGGGACGTGCTGTGCCATTTGTCACTCCCACTAACGTCGTCTCTCGTTCTCCTACCATCAGTGACCGTTATCTTTGAGATATTATAGTCACTGTTGTTTTTCGGTGCCACAATACCAATGTCACGGCCACTCCAGTAGTTGAAGATCGTCGTGGAGTTCGCGTACATAGTTCCCTCGGCAGGGGAAACCGTGCCGTCGGGGTAGACGACCGCAACGGTCAGGGCAACCGAGCCAGCACCACCGTTTGTAATTAATTTATCCGTATAATCATTACTCGGTACATAGCCCCAGTCCTTAACATAAGTTTTAATTTCCTTTGTAACCTCAGTCTTCTGGAGATAGTATGCTACCAACTGATCGGTGCTCACAAAATAGTGCCATACGCCGTCTGTGGTCTTGTACTGCCACGCACCGCCGTGATAACGAATGTGCGTCAGTGTGGTACCTTCAGCAGTCTGGTCAACACTAAGGCCATCGGTCTGCTGGTGGTCAGCATCCAGACGCATAGCCTGCCAATAATACAGCTTTGTCCACCCATCGCCTGTAAAGTCGGAATAGGTGTTCTCGGGCGCTTTCTTCTTAATCTCTATTCCCGTTTCTGTCTGGGCCTCACTACTTGTAATAGTTTGGCTTGTTGCCGCAGAGCTGGAACCACTGGTATGCCCCTGCTGATTCGTGATCCAATACTCAAGTTTGATGGTTTTCGCGATCATTGCATTGACCGGAGCCTTGTCTGTAACTGTGATATGATAGGTCACATCGCCAATCTTGACCGTTGTTTGACCGGCTGTCAGACCAGTGATCGTAATTTTACTTGCGTTGACAGGATCACTCTTCGTAATGGTTACTGGGCTGCCAAGAGAAACGCCATAATAGTACTCGGAAAAGCTACCGTTATTAAAAGAAAAATAACTCGCATAGTAGCTAGACGTTGTGAACGAACCGTTGGAATAATACAAGTAGGACGAACCATTCTTGAGATAATAATTAGTGTACGTCCACTGAGCTGCACTTGCAGGATCATCAACCCACTTCGCGTCTTTGTCCAGATACTTTCCATCGCTGCTCTGGATGTAATATGCCGTCCCAGAACTTACACTCGTCACAGGCGAAACAGTGACCCCACCATCTTGCTTGCCATAACTGACGGTAACCTTCGCAACATTCTGATCATAGTCACCGACCTGACCGCTTAGGTCAACGTCTTTAATCGTTTTTGTCCAATCACTTCCGACGGGCACTTCGACTTCAATAACTCCATCCTCCGTCGTACCGCTGTCCGGGTTAGAGGGTGTCGATTTGGTGAAGTAGGTCGGATTGCTCGTCGCCAGCGTCTGGATAAGAGACTTGACGTTATTCTGCTCCGTAGAGTTCTTGCTGTAGGATGCGCTGGGCGAATCGCACCACAGGCACATCATGGCGCCAATCGGCGTCGGATCATTGTCACCGGGAACATCTGTAACCTTGGTATTCGCAACGCCTTTCTGTGCACCGCTCAAGGCATACGAACCGCCACTATTTCCCAGCACATAATACCAAGCATCGTTGGTGTTGATGATCTTGTGATCCTTTTCCGCAAGGAACGATGCGGAAGCCGGAGAATACTTAGCCCCGTTGATATAGAAGCCAGCAGTCCAATAGCAGATAACGATATCCTTATCGAACTCCACTTTGGTACCGTTTGTACTGCCATTATTGGTAGTCGTACCATTATAGTAGATACCATCATTAAAAGCCATCGGCTTCATCCCGGCTTTTTTAATGATAGCAGCAATGCCATTGATATAGTCAGCAAACTTATCATAGTTGCCATTGTAAATCAAATTGCCGAAACCCATGGCACCGGAAGTAAACTTATCGTTGGCATACTCATCCGCGCCCATGTTGAAATACTCGCATTTTCCAGCGAAGTAATCAACATATTTCTGTACCAGCGCCTTTGTAAATTCCACCGCAGCGCTTTTTGTCACATCAATCGTGCGTGCAGAACCGCTATACGCCACATTGCTCATCCCGAGCGATTTCATGCAGTCGATAATAGCGTCCATGTGGCCGGGGCTGTTGAGCAGCGGGATGATGGAGATGTTCTGATCCTGGGCATAAGAAATGATACTATCCATTTCCTCCTGTGACAGCTCACCCTTAGAGCCTTTCGTGTAATTCGTATTACCCGACTGAATGCCCATCTTCACATCAGCACTGCTGTACGTTTTCCCGTTCGCAGTAACGGCCATATCGTCAAGCAGGAAGCGCAGGGCATCGTTGCCGATGGCCAGCTCCACATGCGTATACCCTGCATCAGAAGCTGTGTGAATCAACCCTTTGATTTCGCTGACGCTGAAATACTTTCTCCCGCAGTCAAGGTGGAAGATTCGCATGAATTCAGTACTATCCGCACTGTCAGAACTCGTCGTATTCTGCATCGTGAATGCCGACACGGACAGCAGGCCCAGCAGCATGACGAGTACAAGAATCATGGAAAGCACTTTTTGATGCATTGGTCTTTTCCGTGCTTGGTTCATCTTCTTGCCATTCCTTTCATTTTCTATTTTTCCCATTTTCCGGGCGCGGGCAAGCGCCCAAAAGCAGCATGATATTACTCTGTGCTTATATTACCACCAAAAGCCGATTGGTTGCAATAGCCATTTCTGCTTTTTTTCCTATATTTTCGTACGATTTTTTGGCGAATCTGTGATGATCCCTGCGCCGAATGCACAAAAAAGCCTGCGGATTTCTGTGCCACGCGGTGACAAGACAGGTGCGGCGCGCGGCCGGCACACCTGCGCCCGGAACATATCCGTGTCCGGCGGGGGCGCTTATGCCTTCATCTGGCGCTTGCGCGCGAGGTTGACCATGCCCTCGGGCATATCATTCAGATTCATGAGCATCTTGCCGCTGCCGAACGCCGCGCACGAGAGCGCGTCGTCCACGACGGTCGTGCGGATGCCGGTGTCCTTCTCGACGAGCTGGTCGAAACCATAGATCAGGCTGCCGCCGCCGGCCATGATGATGCCGTTTTGCGCCACATCGGCCACGAGCTCCGGCGGCGTGCGCTCGAGCACCATGTGGATGGTCTCGAGAATGTCGCGCGCAGGCTCGGCAATGGCCTCGACGAGCTCGACGGAGCTGATCTTCACGGATTTCGGCAGACCGGTCGTCAGGCAGCGGCCCTTGACCTCCTGAATGCCGACCTCGGCGCGCGGGACGAGGCACGCGATGCCGATCTTGAGCTCCTCGGCCGTGCGCTTGCCGATGAGAATGTTGTGCTTGCGGCGCACGTAGCGCACGATCGCCTCGTCAAAGGCGTCGCCGGCGGTCTTGATGGACTCGCTCTCGACCACGCCGCCGAGCGAGACGACCGCGACCTCCGTCGTACCGCCGCCGATGTCGATGACCAGATGGCCGTCCGGCTTGGAGATATCCGCGCCCGCGCCGGCCGCCGTCGCCACGGCGGACTCGACCAGATACACCTTGCGCGCGCCGGCCTCGATGACGGCGTCGATGACGTTGCGTTCCTCCACACCGGTCACGCTGCTCGGCACGGTGACGAGTACGCGCGGCTTGAAGAGGCTGAACGACGTCACGCGCGAGAGCAGCTCCTTGAGCATGAGCGCCGTCATGTCATAGTCCGAGATGACGCCCGCACTGATCGGATGGATGGCCACGATGTTCGCCGGTGTGCGGCCGAGCATCTTCTGTGCGTCCTGACCGACCTTGAGCATGCGGCCGGTGTACTTGTCGACCGCCACGATGGACGGCTCGCGCAGCATGATGCCCTTGCCGCGCACGAACACGCGGATGTTGGTCGTGCCGAGGTCGATGGCAATGTCCCGTTCAAAAATCATCATAAAGCAAAACTCCCGTATCATCCGCACAGCGGATGTTATAGTCAATCGTAGCCGTCTCGCGGCTGTTTTAGTCAGCGGAGCGCGCGACCGTGGCGCACACCACCTGCTCCGCGCCCGCCTTGCCGAGCACCCGCGCACACTCGGAGAGCGTCGCGCCGGTCGTGACGATATCGTCGATGAGCAGGACGCGCTTTCCCGTCACGTCCGCGCTCCGCTTCATGCGGTAGGCGCCGGCGATGTTCGCGCGGCGTTTGGCAGCGTCGCCCGTGCCGGACTGCGGCTGCGTGTTGCGCTGCTTATGCAGCGTCGGCGTGAGCGGCAGGCCGAGCTCCTTCGCCGTCGCTTTCGCCAGCAGACGCGCCTGATCGTACCCGCGCTCGCGCAGTCTCCTGCGGCTCAGCGGCACCCACGTGACGAGGTCATACTCCCCCGCCAGCTCCGCGCGCACCGTGCCGGCAACGAGGCGGCCGTAGACCTTGGCATACCCGGTCGCGCCGCCGAATTTATAGCGCAGCAGCGATTCACGCACATTGCCCTCATAAGTGAGCGGCGAGACGCACGCGCGAACGAACGAAAAGCGCTGCCGTCCGCCGTTTTGCGCAAACGGCAGGCCGGTTCTGCAGTGCGCGCAGAGGCCGTCGCCGCTCGTCTCGAGAAAATCATGGCAGAATGCGCACCGCGGCGGATAGAGCAGGTCGAGCAGGAATGTGACCACCTTCATATCGCGCCGCACTCCCCGCAGAGCCGGGCGCGCAGACCGCTGTAGCGGCGGGTCTGCGTCTGGTTGTCGATCATGTGATAGGCCGCGCCCTCGTCGCCGACGATGATGAGCAGGGACTTGGCGCGCGTGATGGCCGTGTAGAGTACGCTGCGCGTGAGCAACATAGGGCCGGCCTTGCCGATACAGAGCACAACGGCGCGGTACTCGCTGCCCTGCGATTTGTGCACCGTCATGACCCAAGCGTGCTCGAGCTCGTTGAGCATCTCAAAGCCGTAGGTCGCGGTCTTTCCGTCGTAGCACACGGCGAGCGTCTCCGTCTGCGGGTCGATGGCCGTGATCTGACCGACGTCGCCGTTATAGACGCCCGTTCCGGCGGTCGTACCGTCCGGGTTTTTGAGCACGATGTCATAATCATTGCGGATCTGCATGACGCGGTCGCCCTCACGAAAGACGGTCTCGCCGAAGCGCCGCTCCTTCTTCTCGGGCGACGGCGGGTTGAGCGCCGCCTGCAGGCGCACATTCAGTGCCGCCGTGCCGGTGTCATACTTGCGCGTCGGCGTGAGCACCTGAATGTCGGACGGCGGGATCTTCATATTGTTCGGCAGCCGCGTCCGGCACAGCTCCACGACCGTGTCGGCCGCTTTCTGCGGATCCGTGCGCCGGAGGAAGAAGAAGTCCCCGCTGTTTTGCGAAAGCGGCGGGTGTTCGCCGCGGTTGATCGCGTGCGCGTAGGAGACGATGCTGCTGCCGGCGGCCTGACGGAAGATCTCCGTCAGGCGCACGGTCGGCACGACGCCGCTGCGGATGATGTCCGAAAAGACGTTGCCCGGGCCGACGGACGGAAGCTGGTCGGCATCGCCCACGAGGATGAGCCGGCACTCCGGGCGCATGGCGCGCAGCAGCGCGCACATGAGCGAGATGTCCACCATGGAGCACTCGTCGAGGATGACGGCGTCGCACTCGAGCGGGTCGTCCTCGTCGCGCCGGAAAGTGATGTCCTGATGGTCGTCGCTCATGCCGGCCTCGAGCAGGCGGTGGATCGTCTGCGCGCTCCGGCCGGTCAGCTCGCTCATACGCTTGGCGGCGCGGCCCGTCGGGGCGGCGAGCTGCGTGTCGAGCTTGAGCACATCAAACAGCGCGAGGATCGCGCGGATGGACGTCGTCTTGCCTGTGCCGGGGCCGCCGGTGATGGCGATGACCTGATGCTGGCAGGCGAGGCGCAGCGTCTCCTTTTGCTGGTCGGCAAAGGTCAGACCGAGCTGCGCTTCAATGCGCGCGGCGATCTGCTCCGTGTCCGGCATGCGGCGGTACTCCGTCTGCGTCATGGCAAGCAGGCGCTCGGCCGTGTAGGCCTCCGCCTCGTGCAGACGCGCGAGATAGCATCCGTCGCACCCGGCGACGCGCTCGCGCACCAGTTCGCCGCTCTGCACGAGCGTGTCCACGCTCTCGGCGACCAGCTCGTCCGGCACACCGCTGAGCTGCGACGTTGCCGCCAACAGGTTGCGGTACGAGATGAAGCAATGGCCGCGCACGGCGTTATAGGCGAGCTCATACAGCGTCGCCGCGGCGACACGCTCTGCGCTCTGGTCGTCAAACCCGTGGCCGAGCGCCAGCGCGTCCGCCTCCTGAAATGTTGCGCCGATGGCGTCCGAAACGAGTATGTAAGGGTTGTCCTGCACGAGCTGGAGCGCATCATCCCCGTAATACTGGTACATCCGCAGGGCAATGACCGGGCGGATGTTCGCCGAGGCCAGAAACTCGATCAGGCGGCGCATACCGGCCTGACGGCGGAAATTTGCCGACATGGCCTTGGCCTTGGAGAGACTGATGCCTTTGATCGTGCAGAGCTTTTCCGGCTCGTACTCCAGCACATTCAATGTGTCGGTGCCGAAGCGCGACACGAGCAGCGATGCCGTCGCCGGGCCGATGCCGCGCACGGCGCGTCCGGCAAGGTAGGCATAGATCGCGTCCGCCGTCTCCGGCATGGCGCGCTCGGCAAACTCGGCCTTGAACTGCTGGCCGTGCGCCGGGTGCGTCATCCAGCTGCCGGTAACGATCATGGACTCACCCGGCACGGCGTACGGAATGCAGCCGACGACCATCGTCTGGCTGCCGTCATCCACGTCAAGCTTGAGGACGGTGTAGCCGTTTTCCTCGTTCTGATAGATGACCGCCGCGACGGTGCCGCATAATTCTATTGGATTGGTGTTTGCATCCATTGGCAAATTTCCTCTGTATTGCACAGTTTCAGATCTTCGCGCTGCCGCGCCGCGCGCTCG
>OLVW01002532.1_pt1 | contig 13044 bp, 9 predicted proteins | sample 1673301 | NCBI WGS metagenome assembly OLVW01 (sample SAMEA3178941, study PRJEB25190) | human gut metagenome
GGACGAAGTCCCCCCTTGACCCCTTTTCGCGATTGAGTTGGTCGCGCTTTCATGCCCCTTCCGCGTGCAGCTTTTTGGTGCTTCGCCTAAGCCCTTGTTTGCTTCCCCAACTTTCCGCGAAGAACCAAAAAACAGGCTATGACCCATTCGCCATAGCCTGTTTTGCCTGTACCCCTTATTCCGCCGCCAGCTTCATCAGCGCTGCGGCATAAATCTTCATTGCCTTGACCATCTGCGACACGCGGATGTACTCGTTCGCCTGATGCGCCAAGTCCTCATCCTCCGGGAATGCTGCGCCGTACGCAACGCCCTGCTTGAGCACCTTCGCGTACGTTCCGCCGCCAGTGGCGTGCGGCGCGGCGGGTTCGCCCGTCACCTCGGTGTAGGAGTCCAGCAGCGAGCGCACCAGCTTGCTGTCTGCCGGAACGTGATGCGGTTCCTTGATTTCCAGCGAATCGACGCTAAAGCCGGGCAGGTGCGCGCGAATCGCGTTCGTCAGCGCGGACAAATCTGCCGCCACAGGGCAGCGCAGGTCGAGCGACGCCGTCACCTTGCCGTCCTTAACATGCAGGATGCCCATGTTGCACGTCAGCGCGCCGGAAATCTCGTCCGAGCACGCGCAGCCCAGCGACGCGCCGTCGTGCTCCATGCCGACCGCGTCCGCCAGCGTCTTCAGCGCGCCGGTCACTCCCATCTCGCGCAGGAGTACCAACATCATGCCGATGGCGTTGCGGCGGCCTTCGGGGTACGCGCTGTGTCCGGGGATGCCCTCCGCCGTCACCCACACGCCATCCGCGGTCACCTCCGCCGTGTAGGGAAGCCCGGTCTTTTGGGCATAGGCCGCCACCTTGTCGGCAACCTCCTGACCGCCCGCGATAAGCGCCTTGGATTCGCCGGGGATGACGTTCACGCGCTCACCCGTCCACAGCTGCTTGACCTGCAGGCCGTCCTCCGCGAGTTTGCTCGTGAAGAAGCCGTGAATCATGCCCTTTTCGGTGTTGATGATAGGGAAGGAAGCGTCCGGGGAGAAGCCGACTTCCGGCATTTCCGTGTGCGCGCAGTAATACGCCATGTCTTCCCAGCCGGATTCCTCGTCGCAGCCAAGAATCAGGCGGATGGACTTCTTCAGCGGAATGCCCGCTGCCTTGATGGCGTTCATGGCATACAGCGCCGCCAGCGCCGGCCCCTTGTCGTCGCTCGTGCCGCGCGCGAAAATCTGGTCGCCCACGCGCGTCGCGGTGAACGGCGGGGTCGCCCAGTTGTCGCCCGCCGGAACAACGTCGAGGTGTCCCAGCACGGCGATGGCTTCTTCCGATTCGCCCGGCAGGGTGATATCGCACGCATAGCCGTCGAAATCGCGGGTTTCATAGCCGAACGCCTTTGCGTCAGCCATGGCCACATCCAGCATCCGGCGCACATCCTTGCCAAACGGCGCACCGGGCGTGGCTTCGCCCTTCACCGACGGCACTTCCACCCAGCGGCACAGCTGAGCGGCATAGTCCTCCGCGTGCGCATCCAGATAAGCAAATACTTTTTCGTACATGGGAAAATTCCTCCTTATGCTGAAATCATGGGGTCGAGAATGATATTTCGCGGTTGCAGGCGAAAATTCCTGCTTGATGGAAGATAAAAAAGTTAAGAAGGGCTAACCGTACGATTAGCCCTTTCTCTTCTTTTAGTCGCCGTAGTCCGGGAGCGGGGGGAAATCCCGCCCAGACAGCTGCATCAATTCACCCACCGTCACCGGGCGCAATCCCTTCACATTGATCCAATTATCCAGCGCCTTATCCAGCACCTCCGCTGTATGATACCCATTGATATGGAACTGCACCACGCACCCGCTCGTCACCCGGTCGCTCGTCACGCGGTACACCATCTGATACACCTTATCCTTATATGCGTCCGACCAGTCGCACGCGTCGATTGCGAACAGGCAGTCCTCTACGCCTTCCGCGCGGGCAATGGCGGTGACGATGCTGTTCGTCGCGCCCAAATGCGCACAGAACAACCGCGGCCGTACGCCGAAAGTCTCTTCGCACAGGTCGTTCAGCTCGCGGATGTTCTCCTGCACACGCGCGTAGGAGACTTCAGTCATGTTGATGAGGTTGTTGCCGTGGCTGCCAAGCTCGTGGCCCGCATCAATGATGCGCTGGATGCGCTCCGGGTTGCGGCGCACGAAATCGCCCGTGACGTAGAATGTCCCCTTCACGCCGTATTTGTCCAGCGTGTTCAGCATGTCAGTCAGCTGCTTTTCTGATGCGCCGCTGCACACAATCATCACGCCGACAGCGGGTTCAGAGGGGGTCAGGCGGGTGACGCGCGGCAGGCTGATGTCCGAGAACGCGGCGAAGGAATCTGTTTCGTTCACTTTCTCGCCGTCCAGCCAGACAGACAGCTTGTTGCCGCCCAGCATGTCCTCCGTCACATAGACCGAGAAGGTCAGGTCGTAGCGCGGATTGCGCCAGAACGCACGCTCCAGCACTTCGCCGCGGTGGTTGCGCAGCTCCAGATACTTCTCCGGCACAGTTGCGCTGCTTTTGTTCTTGCACGATACGGTGATTTTGATTTCGCGGTCGAGATACCCGACGTAGAATCCGCTCTTGAACGTGACAATCGGCGCAACGGCGGGGGTCGTGTCCTCTTCGTTCTCCTCCGCGAACGCAGCACCGCCCAGCAGCATCAGCACCATCAGCAGCAAACTCAGCAGTTTCTTCATCTTTACCACTCCTTTTTATCCAACTTTCATCCGTGAAAGCTGTGTTTGCAAATGGAAAGTTACCTTAAACCTGCGGGCGCACAACCACCTGTGCGCCTTCCGGCACCAGCGTCGGTTCAACCACAAACCCCGTCGGGACGGACAAAATCCGCAGACTGTCCATGTCCTCCAGAATTCGCTGATTGAACTTCGTCACGCGGCAGCCCTCGATGAACGCGGGGATGATGAGTTCCGTATCCGAACCGATGTACTCAATGACCGAGTAGGTGCTGCCCTTCTCTGCCTGTCCCAGATACGAGCCGACGATGAGCGTATCGCCCTCTGTCATCAGCCCCAGCCCGACGCGCAGGTCACGCGCACGGGCGCTGAAGGGGGCGGGGAGGCTCAGCGCGTCCAGCCGGGAGCAGCCCGTCAGCGCGTCATGCCCGATTTCACGCACGGATGCGGGAATGGCGAGTGCCGTCAGGTGTGTGCAGCCGCGCAGGGCTTCGTGGTCGATGCGGGTCAGGGTGTCCGGGAGATTCAAGAATTCCAGCGACGTGCAGTTCATCAGCGCCTGCATGGGCAGGACGGTCAGCGCGTTCGGCAGGTGGACGCTATTCAGCGCGGTGCAGCCCGAAAGGACAGCGCCACCAACGGCTGTCACTGAATCGGGGAACGCGATTTCGCGCAGCGCGGTGCAGGACGCGAACGCGCGGTACTCGATGGTTTCCAGCCCGTCATTCAGCGTGATGCTTGTCAGCGCCGAGCAGCCCTCGAAGGCACTGCCGCCGATGTGGCGGAGCGCTTTAGGGAGCGTGACGGCGGTCAGGTCGGTGCGCATGATGAACGCGCACAGCCCGACGCTCACAACGGGGAGGCTGTCGAGCGTTTCCGGAAGGGTGATTTCGCCGCCTTGCCCGTAGTATTCCATGATTTCCGCGCCGGTGTCGATGGCGCGGTAGGTGTAGTCACCGCATTGCATGGTGTGTACTTCCTCATTATAGTAGTATGGATTTTGAAGCTGATTTTTTCTCCATAATGGGCTTTAGAGCAGCAGCCAGAGGGCAATGAAAACAGACGAAGTCTGCGGTCGCCCTCTGAACTCCTTCGCCTTCGCCCTCTGGATGTTACTTGGATTTTATACTATTTCCAAATGAGAATGCGCCAAGATGCGCCGCGAATTTTTCGCTCTGGCTAACGGGAGTGGAATGCAGCGTAGCAGCGCTACGCTAAATGGAACGACCGGACGACAGAGCGGAAAAGGCGCAAGCAGATGGCGCAGGTGAATTTGGAAATAGTATTAGCGGGAGTTTTTTAGTTAGTGCGCAGGGACGCTTCGCTGCCTGCGACTAAGGTGTCGGACTTGACTTTTCCTTTGGAATGGTCACACGCCCAACAGTTGGGGCGTTGCCCCAAGCCCCACCAGAGGCGCTGCCTCTGGACTCCGCAAGGGACATTGTCCCTTGACCCTTTTTTTGCGCCCCGGCTTGAGCGCGTTTCCTTTATGGTTAATTTTCGCGGCTGAGTGTCGCCAGAACCGCGTTGCGCATCTGCCGAACCACCCGCGTCGTACCGGAATCAACCGTGTTCTGCATCGACAGAATCGTCATCTGCTGCCCGGGGAAGTTGGCAAAGTATGTTCCCAGCCAGCCATCCCAGCCGTATTCGCCCGCGCAAGCCAATCCGGCGATGCGCCCCGGTTCAGCGCAAATGCGCATCAAGTGCCCGTAGCTGTATCCGTCCAGCGAATCCCACATATCGCGGCGAACCGCGTCTTTCAGCTGCGGCTGCGTCATGCAGGCGACTGTCGCGGGCGAGAGAATCCGCCGCCCCTCGTAAGTGCCGCCCGCCAGCAGCATGTCGGTAAAGTGGCTGTAATCCTCCAGCGTCGAAACAAGCCCCGCGCCGCCGGATTCAAAGGCGGGTTCGCGGTCGTAAACACCGACGGCAAGGTGGGTGCTTGTCCACGGCACAAGTCCGTTTTCCGTGCGCTTGTAGGCGGTCACAAGGCGATTTCGCTTGCTTTCGGGAACGTAGAAGCCGGTGTCCACCATGTCCAGCGGCTCAAAGAACTCCTTGCGAAGGAACTCGCCGAAGCGCATTCCGCTGACGACCTCCACCACCGCGCCGAGGATGTCCGCGCAGGTGGAGTAGCGCCAGTGCGTGCCCGGCTGGAAGGACAGCGGCTGCTGCCCCAAGCGGTTGCAGAACTCCACCGTCGGCACGCCGCCGCCCGCAAGGATTTCCTGCGTTGCTTCGTCGAACACCTTTGCGGCATACTGCCCTGCCGGGTCGCTGTCGGGGTAGCAGACGCCCGCCGTCATGCCGAGCAGCTCCATCAGCCACGGCGCGCGGGTCGCGGGGCGAATCGTGCCCTGCTTATCGACGACGCGCGCATTTCGGAAGCCCGGCAGATAACGGTCTACGCCGTCCATCAGGTCAATCTGCCCGCGCTCCGCAAGCAGCATCACGGCGGCGGCCGTAATCGGCTTGGATTGGCTGTACAGGCGGAAGATGCTGTCGCGGTGAATCAGCCGCCCCGACGCAACGTCGGACATGCCCGCCTGCGTATAGAGCATTTCCTCTCCGCAGCGCCGCACCAGTACGCTGATGCCTGCGCATTCCTGCGCTTCGACAGCGGAGGCGAGAATATCGGTGACTTGTTCGTGAAGGGTCATGAGAATAACCTCCTTGCATGTTTTTCAGCGATCATTCGTCGCTTTCGATGAAATCCGGCAGCTGATGCAGCGTCACAAAGCTGCTATCCCGATAAATCGCTCGCAGCGACTCCGGCGTGTTCCCCTTGCTGCTGTCCGTCAGCCAGCTGGTGTGCCACACCATGAAGTACGCCCACGGGGCATTCGTCGCGTCCATCTCCGCGCGGGTCGGAATCTGTCCGCACTCGTGGAACACAATCGGCATCCCTGCCGGGGCAAGCGCGGCACATCGCCGGTATAAATCCCCCTGCGCGCCGACCTTGTAGCTGTCGCCGCCGAGAATGTCCACCACGTCGTCCCCCGGATACCACGGGCGCAAATCCGCCGTCGCGTCAGAGAAGCCCAGCACCCAAATTAGATTCCGCAGACCGTGAACATGCGTGTAGCGGTCGTGCATCAGCCGCCACAAGTGCACAAAATTCGCCGCGCCGCCGCGTCCCCACCAGAACCAGCCGCCGTCCATCTCGTGGAAAGGTCGCCAAAGAATCGGAACGCCATCTGACTGCAAGCGCTTGAGGTAGGGGACAGCGTGGTCAAGCCCATCCAGCAGACGGCGGTTCGCTTCCGTGCCGTCCACAAAAGCGGAAGCCCAATCCAGCTCGCTTTCGCGGCATTCGGGGTAACCGGAGAAGAAATCCGCGCCCGTGTGCCAGCAGATGGTGGGAATGCCGCCGCGCGCCCACCAGTCCTTTGCGCGCTGCGTCACGCCCAGATAGTCGTTATCCATGAAATCCAGCCCTCGAATGGCAGGCTGACGACCGGTGACATCGGTCAGATAGCTGATTTCATGCTCAGTCGAGCGGCACCATTGGCTTTCCATCTGCCCGGTCAGGCACTTGCCGGAAAGCGATTGCAGGTATTCATAGACGCGCCGAGCGGCAGGCAGCGGATTTTCCGCGCAGAGGGGACGGAACATAATGCTTCTCCTTTGCTTTGCAGGAATCTGCTTGCAGTATAGCAGGAAATGCCCGCCTTTGCAACGGGTAGAAGGGAAAAAGGGAGGGGAAAAAGCATGGAAAATCAGGCGGCGGCAGTTGTCCAAGAAGAGGGTTTGTGCTATACTTATTATGGGTGTTTATTGGAATGCCCATGAACCAGCGGGCATCCCCGCTATGGGAGTTAATAAATGAAGCTGAAAAAATTGGAGCTGTATGGCTTCAAATCCTTTGCCCAGCGGACGGAAATCGTCTTTGATGAGGGCATAACGGGCATCGTCGGGCCGAATGGGTCGGGCAAGAGCAACATCGGCGACGCGGTGCGCTGGGTGCTGGGCGAGCAGAGCGCGAAAACCCTGCGCGGCGCGAGCATGTCCGACGTGATTTTCAACGGCACGCAGAAGCGCAAGCCGCTGTCCTACTGCGAAGTATCGCTGGTGTTTGACAACGATGACCATGCGCTGGCGATGGAAGCTGCCGAGGTTATGGTCACGCGCCGCGTCTACCGCAACGGCGAATCCGAATATTACTTAAACCGCACCGCCTGCCGTTTGAAGGACGTGGTCGACCTCTTCCGCGATACGGGCATAGGCAAAGAGGGATACTCTATCATTGGGCAAGGGCGCATTGACGAAATCCTCTCCCGCAAGAGCGAGGATCGCCGGCAGGTGTTCGAGGAAGCAGCGGGCATCGTCAAGTTCAAGGCGCGCAAGGAAGAAGCGGACAAGAAATTGCAGCGGACGCTGGAAAATCTGGAGCGCGTCGATGATATTCTGGATGAACTGACGAAGCGCCTGAAGCCGCTGGAAGAGCAGAGCCGCAACGCCCGCGTATATCTGGAACTGTCCACCGAACTGAAGGATTTGGACTTGAACCTCTTCCTGATTCGCTCCGACCGGGCGCGGGCGCGCTTGTCCGAACTGGAAAGCGAACTGCTGACCGTCCAGACGATTTTGGCGGACACGGAAAGCAACCTGACCGACAAGACCACCCGCCGCGACGAGACGCAGAACCGCATCGATCAGCTGGAAGAAGCCATCACGAAGGCGCGCACCGAACTGATGGAATGCGCCGAGCATGTGCACGAATCGCAGAAGAAACTCTCTGCCCTGCAAAGCCGCCGCGAGACGCGCAGCGAGAACCGGCAGCGCATCGTCCGCGAGCAGGAGGAAGCCCAGGAGCGGCTGGCGGAAATCGAGAAGGATCATGTACGGATTCAGGCGGACGTGGAGAAGCAGCACAGCCTGATTGCCGACGCGGAGCAAATCCTCCGGGCGACGCAGGAAGCCGCCGAGAAGGCGCAGGCGAAGGAAAAGGAAGCGGACGCAGCGCTGGAAGCGCAGAAAGCCGCTGTCATTGACCAAATGAATCGCCTGTCCGATGTGCGCAACGACAAGACGCGCCTGAACACGATGCAGGCGCAGATGGAAACGCGCTTGACGGAGATTGAAGAATCCAGCGGGGCACTGCAGGAGCAGGAAGCTGCCCTGCGGGAAGCCTTGACTGCCGTCGAAAAGCAGATGGAAACAGAAAATCAGCATCAGCAGCAGTGTCAGGAGAAGCTGGCGCAGGCGCGGCAAGCGTCGGATGAGGCGGATGCCGCGTATGCCAATTTGCGCGCGGATGTCGAAAAGCAATCCGCCGATATGCAGGCGGCGGCGAGCCGTCATAACGTCCTGACCGAAATGACGCGCGACATGGAAGGCTACAACATGGCGGTTCGCCGCGCGATGACCTACGCCAAGCAGCGCGGCTTGACGGGCGTCAAGGGCGTGCTGGCGCAGCTGATGACCGTTCCGCAGGCGTACGAAACGGCGATTGATATGGCGCTGGGCGCGGCGCAGCAGAACATTGTCACCGACACGGAAGAGACGGCAAAGGAGCTGATTAACTACCTGCGCCAGAATCGGCTGGGGCGCGCGACGTTCCTGCCGATGAGCGCCATCCGCGGCAAAACGCTCTATGGCAATGAGCGCAATGCGTTGAAGCTGCCGGGCTGCCTCGGCGTGGCGAGCGAACTGGTGCAGTGCGCGCCGGAATATCGCGGCATTGTGGAAAATCTGCTGGGGCGCACGGTGATTGCCGACAACCTCGACCACGGCATTCCGATTATGCGCGCGGGCAATCACGCGTTTCGCTTGGTGACGCTGGAAGGCGACGTGATGCACTCCGGCGGCTCGATGACGGGCGGTTCGGCGCAGTCGAAGGTGTCCAACCTGCTCAGCCGTGAGCGTGAACTGAAGGAATTGACCGCGAAGCTGCAAACCGGGCGCGCGGAACTGGACAAGTGCCGTCAGGAACTGACGCAGCGTCAGCAGACGGCGCAGGAAAAGCGGCAGAAGGTCAGCGACGCGGTGAACGCATTGCATCAGCAGGAGATTGCCGTCGCCCGCGAACAGGCGCGCCGCGAAAGCGTATCCGCCGACCTGAACACCCATTTACAGCGGATGCAGGAGACTGAGCAGGCGCGCGTGCAGCTGCATCAGTCGCTGGAGGACATTCGCCAGCAGCTGGAGACCATTGAACATCAGCGCACGGGCGCGCAGGGCGACCAGAGCGCGATGGAGCAAAAGACTATTGAAATGCAGAATGCGCTGGTCAAGGCGCGCGCGGAAGCCAGCGCGGAAAACGACCGCCTGATGGTGCGCACGCTGCAATTGTCCGACCTGCGCCACGGCTTAAGCGACTTGGAGCGCGACGAAGCCCACGCGCAGCAGGATCAGGCGCAAATCCTCCGCGAACAGGAGCGCCGCGAACAGCTGCTGCACGAGATGGACGAACTGGACGCCATTGACGAGAACGACATGAAGCGCGAGGAAGCCGAATCCGCCCGCCGCCAGAAGGAACAGCTGCGGCAGGAGAGCGCCGCGCAGGCCATCGAGCAGCGCCGCGCACAGGCGCAAAGTGACCTGCGCGACATCCTCAGCGACATGGAGAACCTGCACGAAGCCTACAACCGTGACAGCGAGAAGCTGCACAAGACCGAGCTGGCGAAGGCGCGCATCGAGGGCGACCAGAAGAATCTGCAAAACCGCATCTGGGACACCTACAAGCTGACCTACGCCGGGGCAGAGGAGTTCCGCCGCACGCCCTTCGACGAGAAGGAAAGCGACTGCCGCGCCGCCGAGCTGCAAGGGCAGATTCGCGCGCTGGGGACGGTCAACGTCGGAGCGGTGGAGGAATACGCCGAAACCAAGGCGCGTGTGGACGACCTGACCGCCCAGCAGCAGGACTTGAAGCGCGCGGAAATGGACTTGCGCGAACTCATTGAGCGGCTGCTGATTCAGATGCGTTCTACATTCGTCGAGAACTTCTCGAAGATGCAGGGGTACTTCGCCGAGACGTTCACGCGCCTGTTCGGCGGCGGCCACGCGGAACTGAAGCTGATGGATCCGGACGACCCGCTGAACTGCGGCATCGAGGTCAACGCCCAGCCGCCGGGAAAGAAATTGCAGCTCTTATCGCTGCTCTCCGGCGGGGAACGCGCGCTGACGGCCATTGCGATTCTGTTCGCAATGCTGAAATTGAAGCCCACGCCGTTCTGCATTCTGGACGAGATTGAAGCCGCGCTGGATGATGCGAATATCGGGTATTACGCGGATTATTTGAAGGAATACTCGAAGGGTACGCAGTTTATCGTCGTGACGCACCGCAAGGGGACGATGGAGCGCTGCAACAGCCTGTTCGGGGTGGCGATGGAGGAACAGGGCGTGAGCCGGATGGTGTCGGTGTCGCTGCAGGACTATCAGGAGTAAGGGAAAACTGAAAGGGGTATCACGGCGGACAAATCCGCCTGATGAAAAAGGAGGTTTTTCGCATGAGTGAGAACGAAAACAATCAGTATCGACTGCTGTCGCCGTGGGCGTATGTGGGCTATGGACTCCTGTTCACGCTTCCGGTCATTGGCTGGATTCTCGCCATCGTCTTTGCGCTGAATGACGACAACCTGAACCGCCGCAACTTTGCGCGCGGTTACTGGTGCGGCGTGCTGGTGGTGGTTATCGTGGCGGTTATCCTGTCGATTGCTGGAATGGTGATGGGCGTGTCGATCATGGATGGGTTCAGCAGCTATCAGTATAACTACCGATATTGATGAGGAAATTATCAGAAGCGAGGCTGCCTGCCGAGTGTGGGCAGTCTTTTTTGCTGCCCGGACGGCGCAAGCAGCGGAATCCTCTTGTGAAGTTCCACAACAAGTTAGGATGCTTTTGTTATGAATGCCAAAATTATATTATTCAGAAAGAAAATGCTTGAGTTTTTTTGAGGGGAAGGTAGAATGAAAGTAAGGAATCACAAGGGAGAAAATGACGTGGAAATTCAAAGAAAAGGGCTGAATCGGGCATTTATCGTGCTGGCGGTGGTACTTTGGCTGCTGGGCTTGATTCACGGGGCTCTTCGGTGTTGACCGCTTCTACCTCGGCTACACGAAATTGGGCGTGTTGAAGCTGCTTACCGCGGGCGGCGCGGCATTTGGGCGCTGATTGACCTCATCCGAATCGGCGTTGATTCGCTCCGCCCGGCGGATGGTTCGCCGTGGGTGGAGGAAACGCGCGACGAGAACATCCGCAGCATCGCCGCGAATATGCAGGCCATCGCCGAAAAGCTGGAGAAGCTGCAAGCGCAGAGCGTTCCGGCAGAAGCACCCAAGCCGGAAGCGGACGGCGAAAATCAGGAGACACACAAGGTGTCGCTGAAAAAATAACTTCCTAATGGCAATAACCGCAGGGCTGTCAGGCGCAGGACGCTTGGCAGCCTTTCGCGTTGGGAAAAATCCGCTTGCAAACTGCGCGAAAAACCAGTACAATAGAATCGTATCCCTGAATATCAGCATGAACGAGGTGCTTTTGATGCCTTTGTGGAAACGAACGCTGGCGGCGCTCCTGCTGGCGGTGATGATGATACTGCCCTTCGCGTCGGCGGAGGATGCGGGGGAGGCCGTGCCGGATGACAGCGTGGAGTGGACGGAGGGCGCGGCGAACATCACGCGTGATTTGACCCTGAATGACGAGGGTGACGACGTGTCCGCCCTGCAAACCGCGCTGACGGATTTGTGCTATTACAGCGGCGACGTAACCGGGCGCTATGGCGAGGCGACCAGAACCGCGGTGGAGGATTTCCAGCGAGATTTTGCCCTTGCGGTGACGGGCATGGCGGACAAAGCGACGCAGGAAGCCATCTATGCGGCGGAGTATCGCCCGCTGCGGCTGGGATGCGTGGGCGAGGACGTGCGGCAGGCGCAGATTCGCCTGATGGCGCTGGGCTACTACACGGGCAAGATTTCCGGCCGCTATCTGCCCGCGACACAGGAAGCCATCCGCCTGTTCCAGACGGCGAATGCCCTGCCGATTACGGGCGAAGCGGATGTGCAGACGCTGGAGCGCCTGTTCAGCGGTGATGCCATCAGCCGGGATTCGTCCGCCGCGGCGACGCCCACCCCTTCGCCCACGCCCGGAATGCACCTCTCGGATGAAACCACCACCCCGACGCCCGCGCCGACGGTGGCGTTCGTCAAGAAACTGCAATACAACAAGTCCAAGGGCGAAGAAGTCAAGCTCGTGCAGACCCGCCTGACGGAACTGGGGTATTATTCCGGCAACATCAGCGGCAATTTTCTGGGGCACACGCGCAACGCGGTGAAGGCATTCCAGCAGCAGAACGCGCTGAGTGTGGACGGCATCGTGGGCGAAAACACATGGAACGCGCTGTTCAATGACCCGGATGTGCGTGCCGCGACCGATGATCCGAAGCCTACGCCCGAACCGACGCCTGTGCCGTTTGCCATCACGGTGGACGTCAACAATCAGGTGACGACCGTCTACGGGCGTGACGAAAACGGCGATTACACCGTTGTTGTGCGGCAGATGCTCTGCTCCACCGGCACGCGCAAGAATCCGTCGGATATCGGCACATTCACACTCAACGGGCGCACGGCGCGCTGGTGCTACTTCCCGGAGTGGGGCAGCCACGCGCAGTACTGGACGCGCATCAACTCGTCCATTGCGTTTCATTCCGTCATTTACAACACGGTCAATACCATGGATTTATCGGTCAAGTCCTACAAGAACCTCGGCAAGCGCGCGTCGCACGGGTGCATTCGCCTGACCGTTGCGGATGCGAAGTGGATTTACAACAACTGCGGGGCAGGGACGGTCGTTACGATTCGCAACGATATGCCCGCTGACCCGGAACTCCGCGCCGCGCTGAAGCTGCCCTCGCTGAACACGAAGAACATGCTGCCCTACGTCACGCCGCAGCCGACCGCTGAGCCGGATTACCGCGCCGGGGCGATGCCGCCGCAGCCCTTCCGGACGCTGAAAGTGAACAGCTCCGGCGAGGATGTGTACTGGATGCAGCGGAAGCTGACGGATCTTGGCTACTATTCGGGCAAGTGCTCCGGCACGTTCCTGGCAGGTACGCAGAACGCGGTGAAGGCGTTCCAGAAAGCGAACAGTTTGTCTGCGACGGGGACGGCGGATGTCAAGACGCTGAAGCTGCTGTATGCGGAGGAACTGTCGGCGACGCCCACGCCGGAGGTCGCGGCGGATGACCGCACGCCGGAGCCGCTGCCGACGCCGGCGGCAGGACAGTGAGATTCCCGGCTGGCGTGAAATCCTGCGCGGCGAATTTGAAAATAGTATAAAGGCACCACCGCACAATTCGGCGGCGCGTCTGGCGATGCCTTTTCCGCCATCTG
>OLVW01002536.1_pt1 | contig 13027 bp, 9 predicted proteins | sample 1673301 | NCBI WGS metagenome assembly OLVW01 (sample SAMEA3178941, study PRJEB25190) | human gut metagenome
TGTTATTTTGGATATGGCTGGTCCTGTAAAAGCTGAAACGGAAGGATTGGAACAACCGATACTGGATAATTTACGAGTACATGGTGCTGCATATGCTCATCGTAAAGTTGGGGAAAATCTGGATTTGACAGAAGAAACTCCTGTTTATGAAGGAACCTTCAAGCCGGGAAATGGTTGGCAACATGTGAAGTTTGGAAAAGAGGTGGAAACACGTTTCTTCTGTCTGGAAGCATTGAATGCTTATGATGGCAAAGATTATGCGGCTATTGCCGAACTGGAACTATTGGGAACGGACGGTAAGCCATTGTCACGTCAGCATTGGAAAGTGGTTTATGCCGATAGTGAAGAAACGGAAGAAGCTAACAATATAGCAACTAATGTATTTGATTTGCAGGAATCTACTTTCTGGCATACAAATTATTCGACTGCCAAACAGAAGTTCCCCCATCAGATTGTGATTAATCTGGGTGAAGATAAGGTGGTGACCGGATTCTCCTATCTCCCACGTGCCGAGGCGGGTAAGACCGGAATGATCAAAGATTATCGGGTATATATAAAGAAGAATCCCTTTAAGCTTTAAAAGGAAATGAATGTAGAATAACAGATATAGTGTGTATTTATAATTTATAGGGTAAAAGGTTAATTATATTGTTCATTAAATTATGAAATAGAGAGTGGCTTTCACGTGAGTGAAGGTCACTCTTTTAGTTTTGTTCGCAATTAAATTATTTTATAGTAACTAAAACCCTGATAGTGGTTATATTTGTTCTCTCATCTGAGAAGGTGATTTATATAATTAACTAGTGTGCAAATGATGAAAAAAAATGGGTTTAGCCGGTGTGCTGAAATGTACATCGGTCGTTTACGAAAAGAGGGGCGCTATTCAACAGCGCATGTGTATGAAAATGCACTTTTTTCTTTCAGAGGGTTTTGTGGTACCTCTACTGTGTCATTCGGACAAATAACTCGCGAACACTTACGGTGTTATGGGCAGTATCTTTATGAACGTGGTTTAAAGCCTAATACGGTGTCTACGTATATGCGTATGCTACGTAGTATTTATAATCGGGGAGTGGAGTCGGGAAGGGCACCTTATGTTCACCGATTGTTCCATGAGGTGTATACGGGAGTGGATGTCCGCCAAAAGAAAGCTTTGCCGGTAACAGAGTTGCACAGGCTTCTATACGAAGATCCGAAATCGGATCATTTGCGGCGTACGCAGGCTATTGCTGCTTTGATGTTTCAATTCTGCGGTATGTCGTTCGCTGATTTGGCACATTTGGAGAAGTCATCCTTAGACCGGAATGTTATTTATTATAATCGTATCAAGACGAAGACTCCAATGAGCGTAGAAGTATTGGATACCGCTAAAGATATGATTTATCAGCTCCGGAACAGGCAACCTTCGCTGCGGGACTGTCCTGATTATCTGTTTGGTATCTTGAGTGGTGATAAAAAACGGAAGGATGAAGATGCTTATCGCGAATATCAGTCTGCTCTCCGAAAATTCAATAACCAGTTGAGAGGACTTGCAAAAGCTTTGCACCTGACCTCTCCTGTCACTTCGTATACGATTCGCCATTCATGGGCTACTACTGCGAAATATCGCGGAGTTCCTATTGAAATGATCAGCGAATCGTTAGGGCACAAATCAATCAAAACAACACAAATCTACCTTAAAGGCTTTGCTTTGAAAGAACGTACTGAAGTTAATAAAATGAATTTATCTTACGTAAAGAATTGCTTTGCAAAACGGAGTAATGATACAAAGTACTGATAACCAGTGTGTGTAAGTAGGAGTTACTTCTTAGGTAACGGAAATAATAATGACGCAAAGATAGACAAAAAAATAAATAACAAGCAAGTAAACTATCCTTTTTTTCTTTTTTGATTAAAAAATAAGATAAAAATAGTCCGGAATATGAAAGAACTCTTTTTTCATATTCTAAGATATTTACGTCCTATAATCAAAGAAATTTCACCCTACACCTAGGCTGAGCCTTCTTTGGTAGTCAGATATGTCCTTTTTTTCGTGTTTTTAGAGATTTTTCCCCTTTCCCTGCTTTTTCCGTTACCTAAGAAGTAACAGAAAAAAGAATGGTAAAAATAGAGGATTTATGAATTAAATTGGGGTAAGATCTCTATTTAGGAATACACATAGATAAAAAATGAAACAAATTGAAGCAATTTTGGGGGATATGCTATTTATTCCGTTAAAGGGTGTTGTATTAATTCTGATTCTAATCTTGACAACAAGCCAGATTCATGCACAATATGCTCTTGGGGCAACTGGGCAGATGATGATACCTACAGCCGAGATGCAGGAAACAGGAACCTTTATGGGAAGTGCAAACTTCCTTCCTGAAGAGGTTACACCCCATAAATTTAATTATCCTACCATGAACTATTCTGTTGATATGTCATTATTCTCTTTTGTAGAACTGACTTACCGTATGACATTACTCAAGATGCGAACGTATAATGGCAGAGTTGGTTATCATAATCAAGATCGCTCTAATACTATCCGTATCCGTCCATTGAAAGAAAGCCGTTATTTCCCTGCTGTGGTTATTGGTGCCGATGACCTTTTTACAGAAAAGGCGACTCAGTATTGGGGAGATTATTATGGTGTATTAACTAAGACATTCGGTTTCTGTAAAGGACATCAGTTGGCTGTTACGGCAGGCTGGTATTTTCATCAAGGCAATCAGCCTGCATTCAATAAAGGACCTTTTGGTGGTATCCGTTATACTCCCGCTTTTTGCCGTGAGTTAAAGCTTATGGCAGAATATGATACTCATGGCTGGAATCTTGGAGGAGCAATACGCCTTTGGAAACATTTGTCTATCCATGTGTTTACCCGCGAATTTACTTGTGTTTCTGCGGGCTTGCGTTATGAATGTACTTTAATACATTAAGAAGATGAAAAGAGTATTTAGTATATTATATATTATCTGTTGCTGCACATTGGAAAGTGTAAATGCACAGGCTGTACGGGTATCTGGAGTCTTGAAAGATTTGCAAATGGAAAATATCTCTGTAATACAGAAGCAGGATACGATTACGGCGGCATTTGAAACTTCCGTATATAGGGGATCTTATAATGGTATAGGTATCGCAATACGTCATTTGATAGCTGTTTCGGAGAATTCTACATTGCAGTTAGTTATATTGGATAATGCGCTGCCCCAACTTTGTATCACCTTACCTGCAAAACTGATCGAGGATTATCAATCGGGAAAGTGTGATTTGAATGAGGTGTATCGTACTATGCAGATGACTACTTCTACCCAAACTGCAATGGATGACTTGAAAGGGATAAAACGTGAGTCTACTACTTTTGGTAAGGTGGATTTAGTCGTTTATCCGGGGGTGATGTTGGTTAATAATGTTACTTACAAACTATATAAGGCTGCTTTTGAATTGCAACCGGCGGTAGAAATGCAACTTTGGAAGGGTGCTTCATTAAGGTTACAAGTTTGCTTGCCTGTCATTAACAATGAGCCGGGTAAATGGGATTGTATCCGACCGGGGTATTTGACATTGCGACAGGAATTTCGCTTGGATAATCATTGGAAAGGATACTTGACTGGTGGGAATTTCTCGGATGATCGCCAGGGGCTTGCTGCCGGTATCGGTTATTTCTCATCTGACGGTCGTTGGACAGTGGAAGGAGAAGGCGGTATAACCGGTTCCTCTCATTTATATGGCAGAGACTGGAGAATGAGTAAATGGAAGAGAGTCAATGGACAGTTTAGTGTGGGGTATTATATTCCACAAATGAATACACAGTTAAAGGTCAGTGGAGGCCGGTTTATATATGGAGATTATGGAGTATGCGGAACTCTTTCCCGCTATTTCGGTGAATATATTGTAGGGCTTTATGGTATGTACACAGATGGGGAAACAAATGCCGGATTTCATTTCTCGATTCCTTTGCCGGGCAAGAAGCGCAACCGTCATGCAGTACGTGTAATGCTTCCGGATCATTTTGCTTTTCAGTATGATATGCGTAGCGGGAATGAGTTTGCCCGCCGTGCTTTGGGAGTCAGCTATAGAACAGAACCGAAATCAGCCGAGAATAGCCGTTTCTGGCAACCGGATTATATTCGTTATTATTTGATTCGTACCAATGATAAGACAAAATTTAAATAAGAGTTGATATTAGTAATTTAAACAAAAAATGAACAATTATGAGAAATTTAAAATGGTTGTATGCATGCTCTTTGGCGATAGCCTTCGGTGTGCTGTCTTTCACTGCAGTTTCATGTCATGATGATGACGATGAACCCAAACAGGAACCGGGTGAAGAAATCGTAACTCCCGATCCGGTTGTTGAGTACTATATTATGGGTACTGTGATGCTGGTAAAGGACTGTCTAATGTGGATGTGAAAATTGGTTCTGAAACAATTAAAACAGACAAAGATGGTAAGTTTTCTGTAACTGAGAAGAATACAGGCAAGTACTCAGTTGAAGTTGCCCCTAAAGGTTATCTTGCTCAGAATACATCTGTGGAAATTGCTGCTAATGCGGAGAACCGTAGTGTGGTAACAGTGGCTGTGGCTCTGACAAAGCAAAGTGAACCGAAAAAAGTGGAAGTTGGCGAAGAGGGTAATAAGGAAGATGTAAAAGTAGAGGATAAGAGTACTTCAAATCAGGACGTTAAGGACCCGGGTACAGTTGAACCGGAGGATGTGAAGGAAGATCTTCCTCTTGTAACACCTGAATTGGATATTCCGGCTGGAGCGATTCAGACAGAAGGCAATGAAGATGTTTTAAAAGACGGTAATGCTGAAGTCAGTGTAACGACCTATGTTCCTGCTCCTGAAGAGGTAACTACGGAAGTGAAGAAAGAAGAAGAAAATAAGGAAGTTGAAAAAACGATTCCTTTGGCAGCTGCCCATTTTGAACCTAGTGGTTTGCAATTTACAGAACCTGTGACTATTTCTATTCCTAATCCTATTCCGGGTGTAACTTTTGCTCAGGATATAGAACTTACTTATCTGAAAGATGGAAAGTGGGTTCCACAAACAGAGGACATAAACAAAGTTGTTTACGATGAAAAATCAGGTAGCTACACGACTAAGGTTAAACACTTCTCTTCTTATGCAATGGAAAATAAAGTGACTAGCAAAGTTAGCTCTGAAACTGTGGTGAAGAGTGAGATTCTGGGACAGGCTAGTCGTGACAATAGCGAAAACCCTAAAGCTGTGACCGGTATTGCGCTGACTTATAAAGAAAAGGCTGGTTGGGAATGTAAAGATGCTGATATTAAAGCAGCTGTAACTAAAGCCTTGTCGGGTGCAAAAAATGAGACAGTGAATGCTATGGTAGCTTTTTTCAAAACTCGTTTGTACTCGTTGATGGGATCTGCATCTGGTATTACAGAAACAACCCGTACTTATAATACCGTAAACGTAAACGGTTATACAACAATGAATTATACTTGCTATGCCAAGACTCGTACTACTACATTGTCAACTACAGTGAAGTATAATGGTAAAGATGTGAAAATCTCAGTAACAGCAACACGCTATACCGGAACTGATCATCAGTATAAGACAGTTACTACTAATCCTACTCATAGTGGTGGTAAGGGTGGAAGTAACTAATAAATAATTCAGATCATAAAAATAACCCTTTTTTAATAAAACCCTTTTTTATAAACCCTGTTGGGTGATAATCATATGGGATATGAGGAGGAGGAAGTCACTGTGAAGTGGTTTTCTCCTTTTCGTTTTCATGTCTATGGATGTTTGAAGAGCGTTCTTTTTAGACAGAATTCTACTAATATAAGTTAATGTTTATAATTATGATTTGTTTCATGTAAATAAAGCCTATCTTTATCACCCAATACAACATAGGACAAATAAAATGTCATGAGCATAATTATTAAGAACCTTAATAAGATTTATCCCAACGGAAATCATGCTTTGAAAGATATCAATCTGGAGATTCCTGCAGGGATGTTTGGCTTATTAGGACCCAATGGCGCCGGCAAATCTACTTTGATGCGTATTCTAGTAGCCCTCATGGAACCAACTTCCGGGCAAGTAGAAATTTGCGGTTATGATTTGATGAAACAGCGGAAAGAAATACGCGGTATTCTGGGGTATCTCCCTCAGGACTTTCGTTTCTTTGCCAAATACAAAACGTATGAGTTTCTTGATTATGCGGCACGCTTATCCGGAATGACTCATAGCAGGCAGAGGAAACAGGCGGTAGATGAAATGCTCGAAAACGTTGGCTTGTTTGATGTTCGTGAACGATATGCCAATAAATTATCGGGAGGTATGAAGCGGCGGTTAGGAATCGCACAAGCGCTGATACATCATCCTAAAGTAATCATTGTTGATGAACCTACTACCGGACTTGACCCCGAGGAACGTATCCGTTTCCGCAACCTTCTTTCGGAGGTCAGCGAGAATGATGTGACTATTATTTTGTCTACTCACATTGTCGGTGATATTTCCAGTACCTGTAACAATATGGCGTTAATGAATAGGGGACAAGTTTCCTTCAACGGTTCTCCCCAGGATATGTTGAAATTAGCCGAAGGTAAGGTGTGGAGAATCAGGGCTGCCGGTGACCAGTTACATGAAATCGATAAAAAATATCCGGTAATCTCTACTATTCCATCGGGGACAATCTGGGAGGTACAAGTGGTTGCCGATAAAGTGGAGGGATACGAAGCGGAACCATTTCCTCCTAATCTGGAACACGCCTATGTATATTACATGGAGAATCAATTAAACCTTTGGACAAACGACTAAACACGATATGCTGATATGACCTTTATATCTAATATACAATCGGTAGCAAAATATGAAAGCAAATTATTAATAAGAAGCTGGTTCTTCAGAGTATTCACGGTGCTCGCCGTAGCTATCATTACTTTTTTTAATTTCATGTTATTCGTATCGGAGGATAGCGGAGGTATTTGGATTGCAACAGCCATTCCATCCAATATTCCTTATCTAATCTTGTTATTGCTTAATACAGGACAGGCAGTTATAGCTATTTTTCTGGCCTCCGACTTTCTGAAAAGAGATAAAAAACTGGATACATCGGAAGTCTTTTATGTCCGTCCGTTGAGCAATGCTGAATATGTCATAGGTAAAATATGGGGAAACCTGCGTGTCTTTTTGCTGCTGAATCTTATTATTATGGCTATTACGGCAGCATTCAACCTGACATTGGGAGAAGTAGACTGGGTGGCTTATCTGCTTTATTTTTTCCTGATCAGTGTACCTACGTTGATTTTTATCATCGGATTGGCTATCTTTTTGATGCTGGTGCTTAAAAATCAGGCATTGACATTTGTATTGCTGCTGGGATATATCGGCTTGACGGTTTTCTATATTGAAGATAAGTTTTATTATCTTTTCGATTATATGGCCTATAGTCTTCCTTTGGTAAAGTCCAGTATTGTCGGCTTTTCCAACTGGGAAGTGATCTTGAATCATCGTGGCATTTACTTACTTGCCGGATTAGCGTTTGTCTTTTTCACTATTTCTCTGTTTCGGCGCCTTCCGAACTCATCGCGTAGTAATTATCCGTGGTTAGTTCTCTCTTTCTGTACTCTTATGTTAGCCTTCGTATGTGGTTACTGGCATATACATTCAATTTTGTATCAGAGTGATATACGGGCTACATATACGAAGATCAACAATCAATATGTTTCTACTCCGAAGATGTTCATTCATGAATATGATCTTTCAGTAGAACAGCATTCAGATGATTTTCTGTCGGAAGTAACAGTAAAAGGCGTGGCATTGGATTCATCTGCCGTATTCACTTTCTGTTTGAATCCGGGATTAACCGTGCATTCCGTCCGGTCGGGAGAACAACCGCTCAATTTTAAACGTGACAAGCAAATTGTGTTAGTGGATTTCGGAACAAACCTTGCCAAAGGAGATACGGTTTCTGTAACCTTCAGGTATGACGGGCAAATAGATAATTCATTCTGCTATCTGGATATTCCCCCCGAAGTATTGCAAGCCTCCAATAAGAAGTTTCTGTTTAACATAGACAAACAGTATAGTTTTCAGACAAAAGATTATCTGATGCTTACTCCTGAGACTTATTGGTATCCCCGTGCAGGAACAAGCTATAGTGACAAAAATCCTGATTGGCAACAAACTTATTTCAGTAATTATCGGTTGAAAGTCAAGCCTCTTCCGGGATTAGTGCCTATTTCCCAAGGTGAAGGAAAATGTGATGAGGAAGGAGTTTATTCGTTTAAAGGAGATTTTCCGTCTCAGACATTATCTTTATTAATAGGTGATTATCAGCAAAAAAGTGTCTATGCGGACAGTATTCTTTATAGAGTGTGGCACCTGAAGGATCACGACTATTTTACAGCGTCGTTCGATTCCATTCACGATACTATTCCCTGGCTTATACGTAATGTTAAAGATCAGTTGGCACGGCAATATAAACTGGATTATCCTTTTAAGCGATTCTCTATCATAGAAGTTCCGGTACAGTTTGCCAGCTATGAACGTGCCTGGTCTCAGGCCCAGGAAACGGTTCAGCCGGAAATGGTATTGTTCCCTGAAAAAGGAGCCATATTCTGGGAACTGGATGTAAAAAGGCAGGTTAAGAATCAGATCCGGTGGTCGGGAGAGAATGAGATCACTGTACAGGAAGCCCAGATGCGTACATTTAGTAATTTTGCCTGGATGTTTATGCGGACAGAAGGTGATTATAACTTTTCAACAGGTAGTAGGGGACGGGGAAATCTTTCGTCTGTGGCAAATCCTTATTTCCTTTTCCCGCAGATTTATAATTTCCGGTACAATATTTATTCCTCGGAATGGCCTGTAGCCAATCGTGCCATTGAGTTGTATCTGCAAAAGAAGTCAGAAAATGAAGGATGGGAGCGCCAGATAAATGGACTTAGTAATAACGAGAAGGCCAATCTTCTGCTGGAAAAACATACATTCAAGGAGTTGCTGGCTGATGTGGAACAGCGTAATCTGCAAAATAATATCGTAGGACTGGAGGCGAGCCGTATTTTCGCCCGATCAGAAATCAATATGGGGGTCGATGCTTTCAGAGATTCATTGTATGCGATGCTGAAGCGTAATACTTTTCTGAATATTAAGTTCGAAAATATGCTGGATACGCTAGGACAAATGAGTCGCACGGATATCTATTCCTCTTTGAAAGAATGGGAACAACTGACTCCTCTTCCTTTTTATTCGATCGGAGAGCCCGAGTTGACCAAAGTTGTCAATAAGGGGGGAGAAGAATTCTTTGTATTGAAAGTGCTGGTGAGCAATAACTCTGATTACGACGGAATAATACAGATGAATGTTCTTCAGAATGGCTGGTGGTACCAACCTCTGGAAGATCCCAGAGCCAGAAAAAAGGTTGAGATAGCTGCCCATACAACTAAAGAGTTTGTATCTGTCTGGGAAGAACAAATCCGTGAGGTAGAGGTCAACACGATGATTTCCGGAAATCTTCCTTATATGATCCGGCAATCCATAGGCAACGTAAAACAAGAACGAAATAAAATAGTCAAGGACAGTATCTATACACTACCGGAGTCGTCATTAGAAATGCCGGGAGAGATTATTGTGGATAATGAAGATTCTACTCTCTTTGTACTTTCTACTCCTCCTGTTGTAGGGCTTCTTCCTAAATGGCTGGATGAAGTAGAGGAAACTCCTTTTAAATATTCGGGTATATCCTGGTGGCGTCCGCCTTTACAATGGACGGCTACTACCAATGCTAAATATTATGGTAAATATATCCGTTCGGCTTATGTGATAAAGAGTGGAGACGGTAGTCAGACGGCTACATGGAAAATACCTGTGCCGGAAGCCGGTCAGTACGAACTCTATTATTATGTATTCAAGAACGATGAGCTGAGATGGAATGACCGCCTTCAAGGTGAATATCATTTCAGGGTGGCGTATGACAGTGAGGTAGAAGATGCCTATATCAACCTGAGAAAAGCCAATGAAGGTTGGGAACAGCTTGGTACTTATTATTTTAGTGCCGATACGGTTCGTGTCGTACTGACAGATGAATGTAAACTGCGGTCTGTGACGGCTGATGCAGTGAAAATAGTGAAACGATAATTATTAAAACAGCAAACTATATGCAAAGTGACTTACTACTATTTAAAAGAGTGCTGCTGACAATCGTAACTTTTACCGGGATTGCCCTGACATCGCAGGGGCAAATTCCCTTGACGATTGACAAGGCAATGGAGATTGCGCAGGAGAATAGTCCTTCTCTTCGCCGTTCCTATATGAATCTGGAGAGATATAAGCAGAATCTGCTGGCGCAGAAGGCTTCTTTAAAATCTCGATTTTCATTAAATTTGAATCCGGTGGACTATAACAAGAACAGGCGTTTTGATAATCGTTTGTCACAATGGTACACGAACGAAACATTCAACACCAGTGGAACTTTTCAGGTTGATCAGCCTATTTTATGGACAGACGGTACTATTTCTTTAATAAATCGTTTCGGATGGCAGGACAATAGTTCCATCATAGAAGGCGATAAGACCAGTAACCGTGCATTCAGCAATGACCTTTATCTGCAGTTGACTCAGCCTATTTTCACTTACAACAAGCGTAAAATGGAATTGAAGCAGATAGAGTATGATTATGAAAATGCCAATATTAGTTATGCTTTACAACAGCTGAATACGGAAAAAAGTATAACCGATCAGTTTTATTCGGTTTATATGGCACAAAGTAACCTGGAAATCAGTCGCGAAGAATTGGTCAATGCCCAGCAGAGTTATGATATTATAAAAAATAAAGTAGAAGCGGATTTGGCAGCTAAAGACGAACTCTTTCAGGCCGAACTGAATCTTGCTACGGCTCGTTCGTCTGTAGACGAAAGTCAGGTGAATCTGGAGAATGCGAAAGACAAACTCAAACAGACTCTCGGAATGAGGCTGGATGAAGATATTCTCGTATTTGCGGAAGTGGAGATTAAACCGATTCAGGTAAATCTGGACCAGGCCATATCGCATGGATTGGGTTCGCGTCTGGAACTTCGTCAACGTGAAATAGAGAGCAAGGAACTTGAGTTCGATATGATTAAGACAAAAGCGCTGAACGAGTTTAAAGGAGATGTATCTATCTCTTTCGGATTGATAGGAGATAATAGCCACCTGAATAAAGTTTATAATAATCCGACACAGAATCCGAGGGTTTCTATCAGCTTTGCTGTTCCTATTTTCGACTGGGGTGAAAAGAAAGCAAGGATTAAAGCACAAAAGATGGCCCAACGGATTAATGAACTCGAGTTTCAAGAGGATAAAGTGGATATCGAGCTGAATATTCGTCAGGTATGGCGTAACCTCGAAAACCTCCGGACTCAGATTAAAATCGCCGAGCAAAATGTACAGAATGCACAGTTGACCTATGATCTGAATCAGACTCGTTATCGGGAAGGTGACATAACCGGTATGGAAATGAGCCAGTTCCAGACTCAGCTTTCGAATAAGAAGATTACTTATACGCAGGCGTTGATTAATTACAGAATAGAATTACTTAATCTTAAAATCCTTTCATTGTATGATTTCGACAAGAATATCCCTCTTGTTCCTATGAAAGACATTATTGATAAAAAATAAGCAGACCATGAAACAGTATCACATTTTAATAGCATTTTCTTTATTAGCAACTATAGGCTTGACAAGCTGTGGTGACAGACCACAAAACGCACCCAATAATATTGCAACTCCGGTATCTGTCGTGGAGCTGAAGAAAGGTTCTATCAGTAAATTAATAAATACAACAGGAACAGTGCAGCCGACTTACGGTGCATCTCAGAATGCGGAACTGAGCGGATTTTATAAACTTCAGACTAATCCGAGAACCGGAAAACCTTTCAAAATGGGAGACAGGGTAAGTAAGGGGGAACTGATAATCCGTCTGGAAGACAAGGAGTATGAAAACGGAATCGCTATTGACGCTAAAAAACTAAGTCTTGAAATTGCCGAACAGGAACAGTCAAAGCAGAAAGCTCTCTATGAAAAAGGAGGGGTGACGATGAGTGAAATGCGGAATACGGAAGTAAAAGTAACGAATGCCCGTTACGATTATGAAAACGCAAAACTCAATCTGGAGAAGATGAAAGTGAAAGCTCCGTTTGATGGTGTGATTGTTGATTTGCCTCACTATACGGCCGATACAAGAGTGGAACAGGGAAAGGCTATGGTGAGTCTGATGGCTTATGATAAAATGTATATGGATATCAATCTGCCGGAAAGCAGCATTCGTTATGTCAAGGAAGCGCAACCAGTATATATTACTCATTATACCATCCCCGGGGATACTTTAAAAGCGAGAGTCGGTGAGTTGTCTCCTGCAATCAGTACGGAGACACGTACTTTTAAAGGAAAGATTCTGATTGATAATGACCAACTGAAGTTGCGTCCGGGTATGTTCGCCAAAGCAGATATTATCGTTGACAGAGCTGATAGTTCTATCATTATACCTAAAGACGTAATCTTGTCCAATCGTCGCCGGAAATACGTATATATCGTCGAAAAGAATACGGCAAAGATACGCAATCTGCAAACAGGTCTGGAGGATGAATATAATATCGAAATTCTATCCGGACTTAATGTAAATGACAATTTGGTAGTGAAGGGTTTTGAAACACTGAAAGAAGACGCCAAAGTCAAAATCCAAAAGTAAATCATGGATGCGATATATGACCGCATCTTTTGAAAATAGGAAATACTTATGAAGAATATAATCAAATTTGCAGTAGGCAATCCGGTTACGATTTGTATGGTAGTATTTGCCCTCTTATTGCTGGGAAAAGTATCATACGATCAGTTGAGTGTGGATTTATTGCCCGATCTGAATAATCCCCGCCTGTTTATTGAATTAAAGGCGGGTGAACGCCCTCCCGAGGAGATCGAAAAGCAATTCGTTAAAAATATGGAGTCTATGGCGATCCGGCAGAGTGATGTTACTCAGGTCTCTTCTGTGATTAAAGCCGGGACGTGTCCGGCACCGCCCGCCAGGCGGCTTTGT
>OLVW01002538.1_pt1 | contig 13017 bp, 10 predicted proteins | sample 1673301 | NCBI WGS metagenome assembly OLVW01 (sample SAMEA3178941, study PRJEB25190) | human gut metagenome
ACTATATCATTCAATCTATATGGCAATGTGAATACTACTGGAACCTTTACGTCTGGCGAGAAAAGTTCGACATTTTGTTCATCAGAAGTTGATGCAAGCTGTGCAGTGTACACATATCTTCCAGAGGCATCTTTCGCAATTTTATTAACTGCCCTAATTCTTAATATTTCCCCATTAGACGTATTAACCCCATCATATTGTTCTGCTTGAAATTTATCTAATCCACCTCTTATAAATGGATTTGCCATTCTAGCTTCTATTTTCTTTTGCCCTTCAGCACGCAATTTATTAATGTTTTTTTGCATTCTCGTATTTCTTGCATCTTCTTCTTTTTTTCTGACTTCTAATAAACGACTTTCTCTTAGCCTCTTATTTGTTATTTCTTCTAAAAGCTTCTCGTTCAACTTTCCTATTTGCTCATTTACAACAGCTGTTGGTGGTTGTAATCTAATGTCTTCTTCAGAGTAGGCTCTACCCAAATATGTATATGATTTTTCATTAAGTTCTATTCCTGTGTACATTCCAGTAAATCTGGTTATCAATTCTTTAGCTAAATCATATCTGCCCTCTGGAATTTCAAAACAAATTGGGTCTGCAGCATCTAAATAAATTGTATCTCCTTGGTTTACATGAATTACCCTAGCACTTATTAGACTGCTAATACTTCCATCACTATGTCTAAATTTTTGTGCTTCCTCTATATTTAACACCTCTGTCTGTGTTCCATCTTCTCTATAAATTGACATCATTGTTGGTATTTTTTCTACTTCTTTTATTACTTCCTGTGTATTTTTTCCACTTGGTCTATGTAAAAAGTCAAATAGTCCCATTTTTAGTAAGATTCCTCCTTCGAATTATTATTTCAGTCGGAAAAGATTTCCCTTATTATTTTCCATACGTTTATTATAACATAAAAATTTATTATAGTATATCTCCGTTGTTTAATTTTTTAACTATTTTAAATTTTTCTTTTTCCTTTTTAGTTATAGTCTTTTCCTCTATATCCCCTTCTGTTGTGCATAATTTTAATGTTATTCTTCCATTTTCTATTTTGGGATGTCTTAAAATTCTATCTTTTTTATCTGTTTTCATTTTTGAGACTGCAATATATGAAAATTTTTCATCTTCATATGGAGCTTCTCCCTCTTTCAATAGTTTATGCACTTTCGTTCTTGCAATTCTGCATGAGAAAGCACACCAATCATTTTTTGAAATTTTGCACTCTTTTTCATGCGCACATGGTGCTACAATATTTGCACCTTTTTTTATAAAGTAGTCTCTTATTTCTTTTATTTGATTATAGCCTTCTGGTGTTCCTGGTTCAATAATTAATAATAATTTTCCAGTTGAGTTCCATAATTTTTCTAATATTTGATTTCTGTTTTCTGATTTTATTTCATTTAATACATATGAAGATATGACTAAATCTGCTTTTTCCTCTATATTATCTGTAATTATATTTTTCTTAATCCACTGTACATTATCAATTTCATTTTTCATGAGCTTTTGGCCTAAATTTAACATATATTCTTCGTTTTCTACACAAATATTACTTTCTATTTTAAGCAATTCATTTACAGCCCAAGTAGCAGTTCCAGTACCAGCCCCCACATCTAGCAAGCTTGTAATTTCAGCATATGGCATCATTTCCAAACTGTGCTTTAATGCAAAACACACAGCTCCATATGTTGCTGGCATTCTGCTTACAGCATATGCTACTGCATCTTCCCCGCTAGCTATTAGTCTAGTACTCATTTTATTAGATGATTTATCTCTATATTTTTCACTAATATTTTGTGCACTCTGTTTTAACTTTTTTAACTCTATTTCATCTATCTCTTGTTCTAATTTTTCTTTTAAAAGTATTGGTAATTCCATATTTCTCACTTTTCCATTGATAAATTTACAATTAATTTTATTTTTATCATTCAAGTACTTCGAATTTTTATTTTTGCTTTTAAATTTACATTTGCTTCTAATCTGGTATATTTTCATCTTTAATATAGTACTTCGTTCCAAGCATTTTATCTGGCAAATATTGCTGTTCTACGTAGTGTCCTGGATAATCATGTGGGTATTTGTAGCCAACATGGTAGCCTTCTTTTTCCATTCCTTCTGCTGGTGCATTTCTTATATGCATTGGTACTTCGCCTGTATCTTTATTTGCAACATCTTCCAAAGCTTGATTTATTGCTAAATAGCTAGCATTAGACTTTTTAGAAGTTGCGACGTATACTGCCGCTTCTGCAAGTATTATTCTTGCTTCTGGCATACCAACCATGTGTACAGCCTCCATAGCACTCGTTGCAAGTATTAATGCATTAGGGTTTGCCATTCCTACATCTTCTGATGCAGCAATTACAATTCTTCTTGCTAGAAACATTGGGTCTTCTCCTCCATTTAATGCTCTTGCCAAATAAAAAATTGCAGCATCTGGGTCACTGCCTCTCATAGATTTTATAAAAGCACTAATATTATCATAATGGCTATCTCCTTTTTTATCAAAGATTGCTTTTCTATTTTGAACACTTTCTTTTGCAATCTCATCAGTTATTGTAATGTATCCGTCTGATCCAATATTAGTTGTTAATACAGCCACTTCAAGTCCATTTAGTGCAGTTCTAACATCTCCATTTGCTGTTTCTGCAATTTTTCTTAAAGTTTCATCTGAAATTTTTATTTTATATTCTCCGAGTCCTTCTTTTTTCTCCAATGCATTTTTTAAAATAGTATAAATATTTTCTACTGTTAATGGTTGCAGATGAAATACCATAGACCTCGATATTAAAGCTTTATTTACTTCAAAATAAGGATTTTCCGTTGTTGCTCCAATTAAGATTACAGTTCCATTTTCTACAAATGGAAGCAATGCATCTTGTTGCAATTTATTAAATCTATGAATCTCATCAATAAATAATATACATCTTCCAGATGGGTTTAAAAAAGGGTTTTTAGCTTCCTCTATTGCATTTTTAATGTCTCCAACTCCTGCAGTTACAGCATTCAATTTTGTAAATTTATATTTAGTAGTATTACTTATAACCCTTGCCAGAGACGTTTTTCCGCATCCAGGAGGTCCCCATAATATAATGCTAGATAGTCTATCTGCCTTTATTGTTCTATATAAAATTTTATCTTGTCCTAAAATTTCTTCTTGTCCAACATAGTCTCCTAGTGTTTTAGGGCTCATTCTATATGCTAATGGTTCGTTTGCATTCATTCTTTACTCCTTTTTGCCTAATATATTTTCACATTATTTCACTAATTTTTTTATTTTTACCATTAAATAATGAACATATCAGTTGTTTTTTGCAATCAATTTATGTTCTACTATTCTTTTCGCCCAAAAAGGAGCGTCCCTATTGGGCGATTGCTAAATATTGTAGTGCTTCTTTTATTCTTTCTTCCAAACTTTCTGATTTTATCTTTGGTAGTATTTTGTTTATTTCATATCTTCTGTATCCTAATACTTGTAAAGCTTGTATAACTTCTTCAAATTCTTCTTGTTTATTTTCTTCTTTTTCTAATTCACTTGTTTCAGCTCCAATAGCTTCTTCTGTTTTTATCTTATCTTTTAATTCTAGTATTATTCTTTGTGCCGTTTTAGGTCCTATTCCTGGCAATTTTTTTAAAGTATTTACTTCATTTGTAATTACTGCAAGTGCAAATCTTGATGGTGTAATATTTGAAAGTATTGTTATTGCAGATTTTGCTCCTATTCCCCCAACAGATATTAGAAGTTCAAACATATGTAGTTCTTCGTTTGTATTAAATCCAAATAAACTAATATCATCTTCTCTTACTTTTAAATATGTATATACGCGAACCTGCCTATTTTCTTGTAATTCATCTATCGATTTTTTAGACATGAATACTTTATAACCTATGCCTTGTACTTCAATTATTATATATTCTTCTGATTTTACTACTAATTCACCTTTTAAATATGCTATCATAAGTTTCCATTAATCAATTTATTTCCATATTTTCTATTCTTGTACATCTAAAAGTTGTTACATTGTATCATTCTTTTTATCACATTATGTGTTTTCTATTTATAATATCATTTTGTTATTTTCAAGCTCTATAAATTGATTATTCCCTTTCTTTTATTATCAAACAAATTTTCTCTTAATGGTTAATATTTTATCATATTTTTAGTATTTTGCAAGAGTTTATTGTAATTTTTTCAGGTTTACTTGCACTATTTTTTGCATATGATATAATGGCAATATAAAAATCAATTTTATTTTGAAGGAGGATTATTTATGACACCACATAATGAAGCTAAAATTGAAGATATTTCTAATATTGTATTAATGCCAGGAGATCCACTTAGAGCAAAGTACATTGCAGATACTTTTTTAGATGATGCCAAACTTGTTAATACGGTTAGAAATATGTTTGGTTACACTGGTTTTTATAAGGGCAAAAAAATTACAGTTTTTGCATCTGGAATGGGTATGCCAAGCATTGGAATTTATTCTTATGAGTTGTACAAATTTTATAATGTAGATACAATTATTCGTATAGGGTCTTGTGGAGCCTACAACGAGAATTTAAACCTTTTAGATACTATATTAGTAGATAATGCATATACAGAAGGAAACTACGCATATGAGCTAAATGAGGAAGATTGTCACATAATGAATTCATCATCAGATATAAATAAAGTTATTGAAGATACAGCAAAAAAATTAAACATTGCTTATGTAAAAGGAAATACCCTTTGTACAGACTGTTTCGATTACTATGTTAAAGATGTTAATAGCTTAATTGCAAGATTTCCAAAGGATTTAAATATAATCGGAGCAGAAATGGAAGCATTTGCGCTTTTCTATAATGCAAAATTACTTGGAAAGAAAGCTAGCTGTTTACTAAGTGTAGTAGATTCTCACTATAAACATCAAGAAATCTCAGCAGATGAAAGACAAACTTCATTAAATTCTATGATAAAATTAGCATTAGAATCTGCTGTAAATTTATAAAATTATAAGTTCTAATTCAAGCAATGCTTATTTGTTGAAACTAAAATATTTATTTAACCTTAATATAAAACCGAACCATAAAATATTTAACATTTTAGGTTCGGTTATATTTTTATTTTGTTATTGATAAAACTTTATATTTAGCAATTCCGCCTGGTGTTTTTACTTCTACCATATCGTTTTTCTTTTTGCCTAATAAAGCTGCTCCAACTGGTGATTCATTAGAAATTTTATTTTCTGCTAAATTTACTTCTGTTGAACCAACAATTGTATATGTAACATCTTCATCATATTCTTCATCATGTACTTTTACAATATTTCCAACTTGAACTGTTTTTGTATCTATTTCAGATTCATCAATTATTTTAGCATATCTTATTTTATTTTCTAGCTCTGCTATTTTTCCTTCATTTTCTGCTTGAGCATTTTTTGCTTCATCATATTCAGAGTTTTCTGATAAATCTCCAAATCCTAATGCCACTTTTATTTTTTCAGCAATTTCTGCTCTTTTAGTTGTTCTTAAATAATCTAATTCTTTCTCTAATTTTTCAAATCCTTCTTTTGATACTATTACACCTTTATCTTCCATGCTATAAAACCTCCTTGTTTTTTTGCAGTATTTACTTTTAAAATTATTGTATAATGATACCCCTTTTTTTTACTTTTGTCAAGTATTTTTCGTCTTCTAAACTATTCATTTCAAGTAATTATTCAATTTTATTTAATATTTTTATAGTTTTAATTTTCTAGGTAATTTCTTCCATTTTATATTATTTTATTTCAACATTTCCTCTATTTCCTATAAGTTCATATTCATTTTTCTCTATTTTTTCTCGTACCGCTTCTGCCCATTTTTCTCTTTGTATATTATACTCATCTTGTAATTCAAATTCACCATTGTCTATTAATTTTACATTATTTATTATATTCCCATCAAAATACATTAGTTTATCTATCTTTGTATCTGCAACATTAAAAATTATAGCAGTTCTATCAATACTGTATTCTTTAATTTTTTCTCCACTAAAATCTACATTTAATATATATTTTGCATTTCTTAAGCTCTTTCTTTTATTGTTTAACACAGATATTGGTTCAAAATTTTGCTCTGCTTCTTCCTCTAAACCTGCAAACTGATTTCTGTTAGACGTGACTATATTAATCATTTTATATTGTGTTATTAATTCGCTTATCAGCTGTGTATTATTATAATCTTTTGTATCAATTAATATGCTAAGTGACTGTTCCTCTAAAATTTCTTTTTTTCTTTCAATTACTGATTTTATTACTGTTTTTAAAAAATCCCTATATATACTCTTATTTTCCTTGCTATTTTTTATAATTTTATTTACATTTTGATATATTTCAATATTTTCTTTATTACTAGCAATCTCTTTTATTCTTCTTGACAATATTATATTTGTATTTATATTTTTTCTTACTATATTTTCTATTTTTCTCAACATTTTTTCTTCTTTATTTTGTACTGTGTAACAAATGTACTCAATCTTATCGTCACTTTCAATTCTTTTTATATTTCCAAATACATATTTTAGCTTCTTTATTTTTCTCAAAAAATTTATAAATAATCTATTTCTATATTTATAAGATAAATCGTCAGTATCTTTATAATATTCTAGCCTAAAATATACTGTTTTCTTCATATCATCACCTTATATAATATATTATTAATATTGTATTTATAAAACATATAAAAAACAAATTCTGGCTAATTATAAAAAAGTAGACACACAATCTTCTAGATTATATGTCTATTTATATTATTTATTGCTATTTTACATTTAATACTTCAGATACCATATCCCAAATATCATCTGTTTCTCTATCTTTTTCCCAATATGCAGCACCTGCTAAATTATATGTGTTAACTAATTCTAGCTTGCATCTTAAAGATTTAGCATCTTCTATCCAAATCTTATATGTTTTTCCACCTTTTTCGTACTCTGCATAGTTTTGTTTTAGCGAATCGTCCCATGTCGTTTTTGTTCCGTCTGGTATATTGCTTGCTATATTTTTCATATTTACAACTTTACTTGTTACACTTCCATTGTTTTCTGTCCAAATTCTTGTGTAGAATGGTGTTCCTAGTATTATCTTACTTGCCTCTACTCCTTCTTGACCTAAGAATTTTTTGATGTTTGCTTCCACCCAATCACAACCAGCGGTTGTTCCTTCTTTAGGTGATGACACTCCATTTTGGTCGTATCCCATAAATACTATATAGTCTGCAACATCACCTATCACATTTCTGTCATAACATAATGACCAATCTGGTGAACCATCTGGTGCTGTTACATCAACAGATAGAACTTTTCCGAGTTCTTTTAATCTAGGTGCTAATTCTATTACTAATCTAGAATATACATCTTTGTCACTTTCATTTAAGTACTCAAAGTCTAGGTTTATTCCATCAAGATTAAATGTTACTACTGCAGTTACTATATTGTTTATTAACTTTTCTCTTAATTTGTAATCATTTAATATCTCAGTTGTAGTTGGCTTGTCCGAATTATTTGAAAGTAATGCCCAAACTTTGTATCCATTATTATGAGCCCAATTTATATAATTTGTTCCTGCTGTTCCAACATTAGCAACAAGGTTTCCTTTTCCTCCATCTTGTAATGCTAAAAATGCTGGAGATACAACATTTACACCCTTTATTGTTCCTGTTCTTTGTGGCGCAGATGCATACTCTGAAAAATAATCCCATGCCAAACTAATATTTCCTTCAATTTGTTTCTCTATGTTTAATTTTTCTCTAATCTGTTTTTCATTTGCCAAGGTGCTAGTTTTTACATAGCCAATCTTTCCATTTTCGGTCGTAACCTTAGTCCAGCCATTTTCTGCAGTCTTATCATCCTTCACAACTGTAACATTATCGCCTTTTTCGATTTTATCAACAGTCTTTGAAAAACTTGTTGGCATATATTTTACTGAATTATTCTTGCTACTATTAGCATATACAAGTTCTCTATCTAATGAAACTAAAACAACAGTATTTGTCTCACTTATGTATTTAGTTTCCACATTATATACACTCTTGCTAATCTCCGAAAAAGGTAAATAAAACTCATTACCAATCTTTTTGGCTGGTGCAATTAGACTCACATCTGAACTATTTATTGTACATTTATTTTTATCAATCACAAATGTTGCAACCTTCGTATCTGATGTTGTTATAATTTGATTGTACTTATTATCATAAAAAATATGGTCATCAAAGAAATTTGCAATATCTTTAGTAGATAAATATACTACATCATCTTCTACAATTACATCATTCTTGATACTCTTTGTAACATTTCCATTATTAATTACTAAATTGGTTTTTCCAGTAATTTCATTTCTTATATAATTTTGCGCTGTATTAAGTACAAATACTATTGCCAATGCAAATATTATTGTTACAATTAATTTATAAATATATATTTTCTTTTCTTTTTTCTTACTTCTCATATAAATTCTATTCCTCTTTCTATTTGCAAATCTAGTTATAAAATTATAATTATTTTTAAACCAGTTTTTCTCTTTTCTCTACTATAATACCATAAAGAATATTTTTAGTGAAGTAATTTATTAAATTTTTTTAAGATTACAAAAAATAAGCAATCAAAGTTTCCTTCAATCACTTATTTAATATTTTAATATTTGATTTCTTACAACAATTTCGTTTTCTTTGTTTTCATTGCAACTCGTATTTTCAAACTGTGCTATGTCATTTCTTTCATTTAACAATCTATTTTTTCTTCTCTTAAAAAAGCCTCCAGACTGTATTTGATACTGTTCACTATCAACCATTGTAAAGTCTGTTGTTTCATTATCTTCTTTTATATATTCATCCACTTTTTTGTTTACATCATACTCTATACTATTGTGTTCATGCTGTTGATAGAAGGTTTCTGTATACATTTTTGATTGATGCAAGCCATTTTCTTCTTCTTTCAAATATGCTTCTATTTGTTCTCTTTGTGATTTTGTAAATTTTTCTATTGGATATTCAAGATATTTGTACTGCCAAATTGCCATTCTATCTTCATTTGAATATATAGAATTTATTAAATCTTCACAGTTATATTCTGCCAAAAATTCAACATTTTCTATACTGATTGTTATATTTGTCCAGTTTATCTTGTCATATTTCTGGCATTCGTGTCTTAATTTTTTTATATAGTTATACAATTCATCTGTAAGTTTTATATATTCTTCTTCGTTTAGATTGAATTTTTGTGGAATTTGATACACATTTATTGGATTTCTTTTTATTATACTCTTGGGAAAATAGTAAAAAAACATTTCTCCTGTTTCTTCACCATTATCCCTTTGTATAACTGACGCATAAAGATATATGCTTTCCCATTTTTCTGGTATCATATAAAAAAGGCATTTTCTAATTTCAGAATATAAATCTTTTATAGTTTCACCCTTTGGCATATGCGCTCCCTTATTTTCTATTTTTCAACTATAATACTTTCTCCAGTCATTTCTTCTGGCTTCTTTAATCCCATTATGTCTAACATTGTTGGTGTTAAATCAGCTAGTTTTCCTTCTCTTAGTTTTGCATTATCCATTCCAACTAATATTAGTGGAACAGGGTTTGTTGTGTGTGCTGTGTGTGGTTCTCCTGTTTTGTAGTCTATCATTTGCTCGCAGTTTCCATGGTCAGCAGTTATCATTAATACACCATTTTGAGCATTTACAGATTCTACAACTTTTCCAACACTTGCATCTATTGTTTCAACTGCTTTTATAGCAGCTTCTAAGTTTCCTGTGTGTCCAACCATATCTGGGTTTGCAAAGTTTAATATTATTACATCATATTTCTTAGAGTTTATTGCATCTACAACTTTTTCTGTAACTTCTGGTGCACTCATTTCTGGTTGCATATCATATGTTTCAACCTTTGGTGATGGAACCAATATTCTGTCTTCTCCTGGATATTGTTTTTCTTGACCACCATTAAAGAAGAATGTTACGTGGGCATATTTCTCTGTTTCTGCTATACGTAATTGAGTATAACCTAAATTACTGATGTATTCCCCAAATGTATTTTTTAGATGTTCTTTCTTGAATGCTACATCAACATTTGGTAATGTTTCATCATATGGTGTCATACAAACAAAGCATAAATCCAAATCTTTTCTTGTTTCAAAATCATTAAATTCTGGATCAACTAATGTTCTGCTTATTTCTCTTGCTCTATCTGGTCTAAAGTTAAAGAATATTACAGAATCATGAGGCTCTATTTTTGCAACTGGTATATCTCCATTGCATATTACAGTTGGCTCTATAAATTCATCAAAAATTTCTTTTTGGTATGATGCCTCTACTGCTTGTATTGCAGATGAAGCCTTGTTTCCAACTCCATTAACCATTGCATCATAAGCCTTTTGAACTCTTTGCCATCTCTTATCTCTATCCATTGCATAGAATCTTCCAGATATACTTGCAATTTTGCCTATTCCTTTTTCTTTCATTTTTTCTTCTAGTTTTGTAATATATCCTTCACCTGAAGCTGGTGGTGTATCTCTACCATCCATAAAGCAATGTACAAATACATTTTCAAAATCTTTTCTCTTTGCAAGTTCTAATAATCCATACAAATGGCGAATGTGGCTGTGTACACCACCGTCTGATAGTAAGCCCATTATATGCAATTTAGAATTATATTTTTTACAATTTTCTATTGCCTTATTAAATTCTGGAATACTGAAAAAATCTCCATCTTCTATTGATTTTGTTATTTTTGTTAACTCTTGATAAACAATTCTTCCAGCTCCAATGTTTGTATGTCCTACCTCTGAATTTCCCATTTGTCCTTCTGGTAGTCCAACACTCATTCCACTAGCAAAAATTCTTGTTGTTGGGCATGTTTTCATTAATTTGTCTATGTTTGGAGTATTGGCAAGCTTTACTGCATTTCCTTGCTCATTTTCATTTATTCCAAAACCATCTAATATCATTAGCATTGTCAATTTATCTTTCATTTTCTTATTCCATTTCCTTTCCAAAGGCACAGAGCTGTATTTTTTCTATAAATCAGCTCCATGCTACACACTGTGTCTATTTATTGTAATTTACTATTTTTGCAAATTCGTCTACTTTTAAACTTGCTCCTCCAACTAGGGCTCCATCAATATCTGATGTTTCGAATAGTTCTTTTGCATTTGTTGATTTTACACTTCCACCATATTGAATAATTACATCTTCTGCAACATTTCCATATATTTCAGAAATCTTTTTTCTTATAGCTTTAATACTATTATTTGCATCTTCTGATGTAGCTGTTTTTCCAGTTCCAATTGCCCAAATTGGTTCATATGCTATTATAGTATTTTTTACTTGTTCTTCTGTAAGACCAGCTAGTGCTAATTCGACTTGCTTTGTTATAACTTCTTCAGTTTTGCCAGCTTCTCTTTGTTCTAAAGACTCTCCAACACAAACTATTGGTTTCAAATCATTTGCAAATGCAGATTTAATTTTCTTGTTTACAGTTTCATCTGTTTCTGCAAAATATGCGCGTCTCTCAGAGTGGCCTATTATAACATATTCAACTCCTATACTTTTTAGCATTTGTCCAGAAACTTCTCCTGTATATGCACCCTTTTCTTCCCAGTGCATATTTTCTGCACCAATATGAATATTAGTGCCTTCTGTTGTATGCCATGCATAAAATAAATCTGTATATGGTACACATAATATAACCTCATTTTCAGAATTTTTTACAAGAGGAGCTAAACCTTCTATAAAATTTATTGTATCTGCTGGAAGCATATTCATTTTCCAGTTTCCTGCGATTACCTTTCTTCTCATAAACGCCCTCCTATTTATCTAATAAACATTCAACTCCTGGAAGTTTCTTTCCTTCTAAGAATTCAAGTGATGCTCCACCACCTGTTGAAATGTGTGTGAATTTATCTCCAATTCCTAGTTTTTCTATTGCAGCTGCTGAATCTCCTCCACCTATTACTGTTGTAACATTTTCTAGGTTTCCTAAATATTCTGCTATTGCGTTTGTTCCTATTGCGAATTGGTCAAATTCAAACAATCCTAAAGGTCCATTCCAGATAACAGTTTTTGCTTTTGATAATTCTTCTTGATACATTTTTATTGTTTCTGCACCAATATCGAATCCTTCCCAACCATCTGGTATTTCTGTGTATTTAACAGTTTTACTTTCTGTATCTTCTTTGAATTCTTTTCCTACTTTAGTATCTACAGGAAGCATCAATTTTACACCTTTTGCTTTAGCTTTTTCCATTAAACTTTTTGCTAAATCTAATTTATCTAATTCGCAAATAGAATTTCCAACATTGTATCCCATTGATTTGAAGAATGTGTAAGCCATTCCTCCACCAATCATTAATGTATCTACTTTTTCTAATAAGCTATCGATAACACCAATTTTATCTGATACCTTTTTTCCTCCAAGTATTGCAACAAATGGTCTTTCTGGATTTTCTAGTGTTGTTCCTAAGAAGTTTAATTCTTTCTCCATTAAGAAACCTGCTACTGCTGGTAAATAGCTTGCTACTCCTGCTGTTGAAGCATGTGCTCTGTGAGCTGTTCCAAATGCATCATTTACATATATTTCAGCTAAACTTGCAAGTTCTTTTGCAAACTCTGCATCATTTGCTTCTTCTCTACTATCAAATCTAACATTTTCTAATAAAACAATTTCTCCATCTTTCATGTTTGCAGTTAATTCTTTAGCACTCTTTCCTATTATATCATTTGCAAGTTTTACTTCTTTACCTAATAATTTAGATAATTCTTTTGCAACTGGCTCTAAAGAAAAATCTTTATTTACTTGTCCCTTTGGTCTTCCTAAATGTGAGCAAAGAATTACTTTGCAATCATTATCTAATAAATATTTTATTGTTGGAAGGGCTCCAACTATTCTTCTATTATCTGTTATATTTTTATTTTCATCTAAAGGAACATTAAAATCGCATCTTACAAGAACTTTCTTTCCTTTAACATCAATGTCTCTAACAGTCTTTTTATTCAT
>OLVW01002542.1_pt1 | contig 12995 bp, 12 predicted proteins | sample 1673301 | NCBI WGS metagenome assembly OLVW01 (sample SAMEA3178941, study PRJEB25190) | human gut metagenome
CTTTTTCACGCAGCTGGTTGATGAAGACGCAAACCGTGTTGGTCTTGCCGATGACCGAAGTCAGCTTGCGCATGGCCTGACTCATCAGGCGGGCCTGCAGGCCCACATGGCTGTCGCCCATTTCGCCCTCGATCTCAGCCCTCGGCACCATGGCGGCAACCGAGTCCACCACGATGGCATCGATGGCACCGGAGCGCACCAGTGCTTCGCAGATCTCCATGGCCTGCTCGCCGGTGTCCGGCTGGCTGACCAGCAGATTGTTGATGTCCACGCCCAGCGCTTCGGCATAGGTGGGGTCCAGTGCGTGCTCCACATCAATGAAGGCCACTTCGCCGCCCTGCTTCTGGGCTTCGGCCAGGATGTGCAGAGCCAGCGTGGTCTTACCACTGGATTCCGGGCCGTACACCTCAATGATGCGGCCGCGGGGCACACCGCCCACGCCCAGAGCCAGATCCAGACCCAGACTGCCGGTGGAAATGGCATCCACCTGCATGGAGGCGTTATCACCCAGCTTCATCACGGCACCCTTGCCGAACTGCTTTTCGATCTGGGCCAGCGCAGTGGCCAGCGCATCCTTTTTGGCCTCCGGCTCGGTCTTTTTGGTCGCCGGGGCAACGGTGTTGTTGTTCTGATTTTTTGCCATAGCGTGCTGCTCCTTTTCTTCCTGCTGCCCGCCGTGCGCGGGCTGTCCGTATACTTTCCAGTATAGTATACCACAAAATCAAAATATTACAACAAGAAGTTGTTTCTATTTTCATTTTTATTTTTCGGGTCTGTGGGCGATCATGCACCGGTCGTTGCCGCCAAAATCCTTGCGGCACTCAATGTCTGCCCAGCCGTTTGCAGCCAGCAGTGCCGCCACAGCCTGCCGCTGCTGCCAGCCGATCTCCAGCACCAGCGCTCCGCCGGGCCGCAGTGCATTCTGGTAATGCTCTGCAAGGGCACGGTAAAACACAAGGCCGTCCTTTCCTGCTTCCAGCGCCATGGCCGGTTCCTGCGCCACCTCCGGCTGCAGATGCCGCATCTCCTCGGCGGTGAGGTAGGGCGGGTTGGATACGATCAGATCAAGCTGCCCTTCCGGCAGGCCCTGCCAGTAGGTGAACAGGTCGCCCTCCACCGGCTGCACCGCATAGGCTGGCTTTGCCTTTGCGCGCAGAGCGTTCAGCGCCGGCCCCCAGTCAAAGGCCGGGGCATCTGCCTGCTCAAACGCGGTAGGCTCCAGCAAGTCCTCCGTCTGCCCGCCCTGCCCTTTCAGGGCGCAGCGGCAGTTCTTTTCCAGATAAACAAAAGCTTCCGGGCTTTTTTCCACGCAGGTCACCTGCGCCGCCGGGCAGAAGCGCTTGACGCCCAGCCCCAGACAGCCGGTCCCCGCGCAGAGATCCAGCACCCGGGGCGCTACAATGCCCGTCAGGGTATTGGCAGCCGTTTCCGCTACCACCTCGGTGTCTGCACGGGGGCAGAGCACGCCGGGGCCAACGGCAAGGTCAAAATCCAGAAAGCTCCAGATCCCGCACAGATATTGCAGCGGTTCCCGCTGCTCACGGCGCGTGCAGAGGTTTTCCAGCTTTTCCGCTTCCTCCGTGGTCAGCACCCGGTCGGAAAGGCGGGCATCCCGCCCGGCTGCCACATATACGTTTTCACTCTGCGCAATCGCTGCAATCACATCCCGGAATGCAATCCGCGCATCGCGTGCGCCGTAAATCCAGGAACCCGGGCGCGACGGCCAGATCAGAATGCAGCCGTCATGCGGTTCGTACTCCCCCGGCATAAAAAATCCGTCCGCCTGCGGCGTTGTCATTCTCTCTTTTGGATCTTCTGCACACTTTTGCATCTTTTTCTCCATTTCCTCTACCCTCATCCAAGTCATCTTCCCTTGTCCCGGATGTCTTTCAAAACCGGTTATGACAACCGCCCTTTGAAATCTTCATAGCCGAACTGCTTTAACATCTCAACCTCCCCGTCTTCCCGGAGCATTGCGATCGACGGAAGCGGAATTCCATTAAAGGTATTATTCTTCACCATCGAGTAGATTGCCATGTCCTCAAACACCAGACGGTCGCCGATCTGAATCTCGTGTGTGAAACTGTAGTCCCCGATGACGTCCCCCGCCAGACAGGTGAGCGAGGACAGCCGATAGGTGTATTTCTGCTCCCCCGCCGCAAATCCGTCCCGAAGCGGTGGACGATACGGCATCTCAAGAACGTCCGGCATATGACACGCCGCAGACGCATCCAGAATCAAAATATCCATCCCGTTGTGTACAATATCGCACACTTCCGTTACCAGATATCCCGCATTTAAGGCAACCGCCTCGCCGGGCTCCAGATACACCTGTACGCCGTACTTCTGCCGCACCGACAGGATGCAGCTTTCCAGCGTAGCAAGGGCGTAGCCCGGGCGGGTGATGTGGTGTCCTCCGCCGAAATTGAGCCATTTCATGCGGGGCAGCAGGTCGGCAAACTTTTCCTCCACCGCTGCCAGCGTCACCGCCAGCGCGTCCGCGTCCTGCTCGCAGAGGGTGTGGAAGTGCAGACCATCCAGCAGGGCGGGCAGCTCCGAGTGTTCTGCCACGGCGGCGTCCCACTGGGCGCGGGTAGTGCCCAGACGACTGCCGGGTGCGCAGGGGTCATAGATTTCGTGTCCCTCCTGCGTGGAGCACTCCGGGTTGATACGCAGACCGATGCTTTTGCCCGCCGCCTTTGCCGCCGGGCCGAACTTTGCCAGCTGGCTGGGTGAGTTGAACACGATATGGTCGGCGTATTGCAGCAATTCCACAAACTCGTCTGCACGGTAGGCCGCGCAGAACACATGGTTCTCCTTCTCCGGCAGCTCTTCCCTGCCCAAACGGCTCTCGTACAGGCCGCTGGCCTCGGTACCGGCCAGATAGGGGGCCAGCACCGGGTAGACATTGAAGTTGGAAAAAGCCTTCTGCGCCAGCAGAATGCGGCAGCCGGTGCGCTGCTGCACCCCCAGCAGAATCTCACCGTTGCGGCGCAGCTGAGCCTCATCCAGCAGGTAGCAGGGCGTGGGCAGGCGGTACAGCTGCTCCTCGGACAGGTTTGCCAGCCCCGCAAAGGGCGGGCGGCTGTCGCGCACCCGCATCAGTCCACCAGAGCCGGGTTGTGGCTCTCGGAGCGGGGCAGGCCGTACTTGTCCAGTGCATCCAGATACGGATCGGGATCAAACTCCTCGACAGTGTGCACGCCCTTGGTGGTCCACTTGCCGGTAAGCAGCATCAGGGCGCCGCACATAGCCGGCACGCCGGTGGTGTAGCTGATAGCCTGACTGCCCACCTCTTTGTAGCACTCCTGATGGTCGCAGACGTTGTAGATATAGTAGGTCTTGTCCTTGCCGTCCTTTTTGCCGGTAAAGATGCAGCCGATGTTGGTCTTGCCCTTGGTACGGGGGCCAAGGCTGGCGGGGTCCGGCAGCAGCGCCTTGAGGAACTGGATGGGCACGATTTCCTGTCCGTTGAAATTGACAGGGGTGGTGGACAGCATGCCCACGTCCTCCAGACAGCGCATGTGGTCCAGATAGCTCTGGCCAAAGGTCATGAAGAAGCGGATGCGCTTTGCCTCCGGGATGTTCTTTGCCAGAGACTCGATCTCCTCGTGGTGCAGCAGGTACATATCCTTGTCGCCCACCTGATCGAAGTTGTACTCCCGCTTGATGCTCATGGCCGGGATCTCCACCCAGTGGCCGTCCTCCCAATAGGAGCCGGGAGCGGACACCTCCCGCAGGTTCACCTCGGGGTTGAAGTTGGTGGCGAAGGGATAGCCGTGGTCGCCGCCGTTGCAGTCAAGGATATCAATGTAGTTTATTTCATCAAACTGGTGCTTCATGGCGTACGCAGAGAAAACTCCGGTAACGCCCGGGTCGAAGCCGCAGCCGAGGATAGCGGTCAGCCCCGCCTTCTCGAAGCGCTCGCGGTAAGCCCACTGCCAGCTATACTCGAACTTCGCGGTGTCCTCCGGCTCGTAGTTTGCGGTGTCGAGGTAGTTCACGCCAGCCGCAAGGCACGCGTCCATGATGTGAAGATCCTGGTACGGAAGCGCTACGTTAATTACGATTTCCGGGTTGTAGCTCTTGATGAGCGCGGTCAGCTCCTCAACGTTGTCCGCGTCCACCTGGGCGGTTGTGATGACCGTCTTTGTGGTAGGCTGGAGCTTCTCCTTGAATGCGTCGCACTTAGCCTTGGTGCGGCTTGCTATCATGATTTCCGTGAAAACGTCGCTGTTCTGGCAGCACTTGTTTATTACCACACCTGCGACGCCGCCCGCGCCGATTATCATTGCTCTGCTCATTAGTTTATTCCTCCTGTATTCAGATATCGTCCGGCGAAGCCGGACACATTCAATTGCGAATTACGAATTCCGAATTTAATTGTGGTGCTCGGGTACGACCGCGTAGAAAATCAGGTCGCCCTTGCTGTCGTTGATAAGGCTGTGCTCGTGACCCTCCGGGCAGTAGGTGCAGCTTCCCGCAGAAAGCTCCTCGTATCTGCCGTCGCACAGCATTTTGCCCTTTCCCTCGAGAATGAACACTATCTCGCTGTTGCCCTCGTGGGTGTGCAGTCCGATGGAAGCTCCATGCTCCAGCCTGCCGCGCATTATCTTGACTTTGGGGTCGGTGAACATTCTCGCGAAGAACGTACCCTCGCCGCCCTTGAAATGCTCCAGCGGCTTTTCTTCGATGTCGGAAAAATCTATCAGCATATTATACCTCCGTCATGTTGCGGGCTTTGTTTCCCGGAGTACGTCCCGGACGTTGTTCGGCAGCGCGAAGCACCCGCTGTGGACGTACTGATTGTAATACTTGGTTTTCAGCCCCTGAGCCAGCCACCATTCCGCGTGCTGGTCCGCGACCGGGTGGAACCGCTTGCTCGCGAATCCGAACAGCCAGTGTCCGGAGGGGTAAGTCGGGATATGCGCCTGATAAACCAGCGATATCGGGAAGAAGCTCTTAATGCGGCTGTGGGCGCGCTTCATTATCTCGGCGTACTCGTCGTAGAACGTGCTTTCGTGCTGGTTCACAAGTATGCCGTTCTCATTGAGCGCCTTGTAGCAGTTGCCGTAGAACTCCTTTGTAAACAGCCCCTCGCCGGGTCCGAACGGGTCGGTGGAATCCACGATTATCAGGTCGTATTCGTTATCTTTACCGCGGACGTATTTCAGACCGTCCTCGTAGAAGATATGCACGCGGGGATCGTCAAGCCTGCACGCGGTCTGTGGGAGATACTCCTTGCAGACCTCAACGACGCGCTGATCTATCTCCACCATGTCGATGTGCTCGATATTATTGAAGCGGGTAAGTTCACGGATAGTTCCGCCGTCGCCCGCGCCTATTACAAGAACGCGTTTTATATCGGGATTCGTCGCCATCGGAACGTGGGTTATCATCTCGTGATAGATGTACTCGTCCTTTTCCGTCAGCATGATGAATCCGTCAAGCACCAGTATCCTGCCAAGCTCGTAGCTGTCGAGAATATCTATCTGCTGATAGCGGCTCTTCTCGCTGTAGACGTGCTGTTTTATCTTTATGGAGAACCGTATGTTGTCCGTATGGTTCTCTGTAAACCATAATTCCATAGGATTTCCTTTCTAAGTTCAGCGCCGATAATTCCCGGCTCTGAACATTTTAAGCCGACCAACAAATCCGAGGTTTTTCGGTTTCGCCGAAGGCGAAATTGATTTTCCACTCCGGAAAATCAAAGAAAAACCGGATGTTCAGCGCCGGTCGTTCCCGGCGCTGAACTTGACGGTCTGTAAGTACTCTACGTTCATATCCCGGCAGCCGGTGAGGGAGCAGCCCTTTTCCTTCGCGAACGCGATATAATCCAGGATATCCTGGGTGATACGCTCGCCCGGAGCCAGGATCGGTATCCCCGGCGGGTAGCACATGACAAACTCGCTGCACACCCTTCCGGCGGTCTTTTCTATCGGTAGGGTCTCCTGTTCGGCGTAGAATGCCGCCTGCGGGGACATCTCAAGGATAGGGTCGATGTACTCGTGGTCGTAAAGCCCGGCGGGGGACTTCCCGTGGAACTTCTTGATAAGGTTCAGCGCGCCGAGGAGCCGCTCTATTTCGAGCGCGCGGTCGCCGCCGGTGATTATCGCCAGGATATTGCCGATGTCGCCGAACTCTATCTGTATGTCGTACTCGTCCCGGAGCAGGTCGTAGACCTCTATGCCCGCAAGACCCATCGCCCTGGTATGCACCGAAAGCTTGGTCCTGTCGAACGCGTAGAACGCCTTGCCGTCGCAAAGCTCCTCGCCGAAGGCGTAATAGCCGCCGATGGCGTTTATCTCTTTTCGCGCATAATCCGCGAATTCCACCGTTTTCGCGTAGAACTCCCTGCCGTGGAGTGCGAGGTTCTGCCGCGCCAGGTCGAGGGACACCATCAGCAGGTAGCTTGCGCTGGTGGTCTGTGTGAGGTTGATTATCTGCCGGACGTAGTTCGGGTCTATTCCCTTCCCCAGGAGCAGTATCGCGCTCTGGGTGAGGCTTCCTCCGGTTTTGTGCACCGATACCGAAGCCATGTCCGCGCCGCAGCTCATGGCGCTGGGCGGAAGTCCATCGCCAAAATAGAAGTGCGTTCCGTGCGCTTCGTCAACCAGCACCTTCATGCCGTGCCTGTGTACTATCTCGACGATCTTCCGCAGGTCGGAGCATATGCCGTAGTAGGTCGGGTTGTTGACAAGCACGGCTTTCGCGTCAGGATTTGCGAGGATAGCCGCCTCGACTTCCTCCGGGGTCATTCCGAGCGGTATGCCGAGGTCGTTGTTGACGCCGGGGTTTACATAGACCGGTATCGCTCCGCAGACCACCAGCGCGTTAATTGCGCTCCGGTGGACGTTTCGCGGGAGGATTATCTTATCCCCCGCCTTGCATACCGACATCACCATCGCCTGCACCGCTCCGGTGGCTCCGTTGACGATGAAAATGGAATTTTCCGCTCCGAAGGCGTCCGCAGCGTACTGCTGAGCCTCCTTTATGACGGAAACGGGGTGGCAGAGGTTGTCGAGGGGCTTCATGGAGTTCACGTCGTTCCTCATGCACGCCTCGCCCAGGAAGTCCCTCAGCGCCTTGTTGCCGCGGCCTCCCTTGTGTCCGGGGACATCGAACTTGACAACTCGGTCAAGCTGATATTCCTTCATTGCCTCGTAAAGAGGCGCACGGGTGTGATCAAGCTGCATTACGCTCACCTCAATAGATGTTCATTCCGCTGAATATCTCGATCATCTCACGGCGCAGGTTGTTGGTGATCTCAAGGCGCTGCTGGGGGTGGATCTCGTAGACATCGGAATTGAAGAGATAGTTCTGAAGCTCTATCTCCTTGATCAGCATTTTTGTATGGAATATATTCGACTGGTACACATTGACGTCTATAGCGTCGTACTTCGTCAGGGTCTGGGGATCGATGAAGTCCTGAATGGAGGTCATTTTATGATCCATGAAACATTTCTTGCCGGAGACGTCCCTAGTGAAGCCGCGGACGCGGTAATCAATCGTGATGATATCCGAGTCGAAGCTGCCTATGAGGTAATCCAGCGTGTTCAGCGGGGAGATCTCGCCGCAGGTGGCGACGTCGATATCCACGCGGAAGGTAGAAATAGCCTTGTCCGGGTGATATTCCGGGAAAGTGTGCACCGTGATATGACTTTTGTCAAGATGTGCGTGAACGGTATTCGGCTGGATACCGCTCCTGTTGAAGTAGCCGGCGCCCTTGTTGCAGGACTCGTCTACGTGGTCGGGGTCAATGTAACCCTCGGCGAAGAGGACATTGACAGAGGCACCCTGCGGATCGTAGTCCTGCTTTGAGATATTCAGGACGGTCGCGCCGATCTTCTCGGTGACGTCGCAGAGAATTTTTGTGAGCCTTTCGGAGTTATACTGTTCGTCTATGTACGCGATATAATCCTTCTGCTCCCTCTCACTTTTTGCATAGCACACATCATAAATGTTGAAGCTAAGTGTTTTTGTGAGGTTGTTAAAGCCATATAAAGCCAGTCTGGAGCTGCCGCCGCCAGGAACTGCTTCTGCCTTTTTCTCCAACCCTAACATCACGACCTTTCGATAAAATAAAGTTGCTGCACTCTGACTTTATGCAGTCAAAGTTAGTATAACACAAACCTAAACAATTTGCAACAATTTTTTATTATTTTTTTTATTATGATGTTAAAGAGGCTTCTCCAACAAGATTCAAGAAGAAATTATACAGGTAAACTATAATTTAAAGGCGAGTGTTCCGCCAACGCTTTTTTCGTGCAGACTTTTTAGTCATGCTGGCTGGCTCACAGCCAGCCAGCAATTTTATCCGCCGAATGCACTCCGAAAATGTCAGAGTATTTTCCAGAGCGTGGGAGTCTGCATTTCGCGGAAAAGCTCAAGCTGCGCCTGTGCACGGTCGCATGCGGCGTACAGCTCATCGTCGCCCTCCTCGGCGAAGGAGGATATTTCGGCTATGCAGGACGTTATCTCCATCGCGTGCCCGAGGTCGTTGACGAGAATGCTGTAGTGCAGCACCGAATCCCACGCGTCGTGGAGCTGATTGGCGTATTTCACGGCGGCTTCGCTGTCCCCTTCGGAGTGCGCCTGCTCCACCTGGTCAATGTAGCCGGAAAGCTCGTTGGTTTTATCAATGGTGATGAACACCGACCAGAAACACCCCGCCGACATCAACGCTAGCAGCAGTATGCTTACAACAAGACGGTTCATTCAAAGCCCCCTCTGACGTTCGATTATCGTGTGCTGACCGTTCTTGTCCGCAGTCATCAGGAACACGTCCTTTACCGAGAGCTTCCGTTCCCGGAGCTGCTCTTTCAGCCAGCCCATTCCCAGCCCCATGCTTTGGAGCTGCTCCTCGTCCTCCCTGCCGTCGCGGATTATCACCGCGGGCGGGTCGCTTGAGGAGCCGCCGCAGTTTACGTCTGCCTTTTCTGCGTTCTGGCAGTCCTTCTTTTTCAGGAAGTGTATCTTTCCGGTTGTCTCTACGATGGCGTACCATATCTCGGTTATGTCGAATATCTGCTCCTCGCGCATTGCCTCGACGAGGTCGTCGACGGTGTAGCGCAGGCGCTTCATTTCCTTCTGCACGATGACTCCCTCGGACATTATCACCCGCGGGCTGCCTATCATCAGCTTGCGGAACTTCGGGAACTTCAGCATTACCGCCGATACGATCACGTCAAGGCAGACCAGCGTGAATATCGGAACTATCCCCAGTATCATCGGCACCGAGGAATCCTCCACGGGTATCGCCGCGATGTTGGATATGAGTATCGTCACCACCAGTTCCGACGGCTGGAGCTCGCCTAACTGGCGTTTTCCCATCAGTCTCAGTGAGAAGGTGATTATAATGTACAATATAGTGGCTCTGATCAGTACTACTGCCATTTTTTATCTCCTTTCGGTTGATGTTGATATTTTGCCGCCTTATCCCGGTTTTATTCATTAGAATTTGCTGAAATGTGTTGACAATAAGGGAATATTGAGTTATAATTAAAACAGTATTCATCAATTTTAAATTAAGGAGCATTTATTAATGAAAGCTAAATTTCATATTCCTGATATATGGGTACATAAGGACCTGAACCTGTATCTCATTGACATGATAAAAAATCACCCGGAATTTTTTTATGACGATATAGAGATTGCTTCCTGCTACGGCTGCTTTCCGTCTGCGCTCTGGAACGGTGGGCGCGCCCTTGGCGGCCTGGCGCTTGAGACGCAGATTCAAAGCACGATAAAGGCGTTTAATGACAGAAACGTCCCTATAAGATACACCTTTACAAACCCGACTCTTACCGAGAAGGATCTGAAGGACAAGTTCTGCAATCACCTCTGCGCCATTGCCGAGAACGGCTTTAATGAGCTCATCGTGAACAAGCCCTTCCTTGAAGATTACGTGCGCAGGAATTACCCCAAGTTCCCGCTGATTTCTTCGACGGTAAAGCAGATCGAAGATTACGATCAGCTTATGGAGGAGTTCAAGAAGGATTACAAGCTGGTTGTTCTTGACTACAACTGGAACAATGATTTCGAGAAGCTGGACAAGATCCCGCAGGAGCTTCGCTCAAGAGTCGAGATCCTTATAAATCCGTACTGCACTCCTCACTGCAAGCGTAGAAAGCAGCACTACGAGGTGCTCGGCGAGAGCCAGCGCAAGTGCAGCAAGCAGACTATGTATGAGCAGCTTGGAGCAGTAAGGAGCGTTAAAGATCCGATGGAGGACGCAAATAATTTCAACTGCCCCAATACCAGATACAATTTCTATCAGATAACACATTACAGCACGTTTGTTTCCAACAACGATGTCTACGGAAGATACCTTGACATGGGCTTTAATAATTTCAAGATAGAGGGTCGCGTACTCTCAAAGCCTAACGTAATCGAAAGCTACGTATATTATCTTGTAAAGCCCGAGTACCGCGACAGAGTCCGCCTTGATATGCTGACATACAGACCCCCGGTTCAGGAAGTCAAGGAGCACCCGCGCCTTTTCATAGATAAAAATGGCAGGGAGATACCCCAGAGAAGAGTCTGATCGTTCATCTGATTGTTGATATTTATATTTTCATCTGAAAATCAAGTTGTTTTTCTTGTAAATTTATAGAAAATGACTATTGAATTAAAGGCGGAGTTATGGTATACTACAATAGATGAATAAAACGGCGGCAGGTTCGCTGTTTGGAATAAATCGGCAGGTAATTTTACCTGGCTTCGGGCGCTCCGTCTGAAGCATACCACAGGAGGAATTTGTTATGACTAATATTGAGTTTGCTGAAAAGATCAAGGGTTATCTGAAGGGAAGCAAGGCAAAGGCTAAGAAGTACGAGGATACCGTTGCTGTAAACTTTACATTCATCGACGATATGGACGATTTCTATGTTGCAGTAAGAGAGGGCGTTCTTGACGTTGCTCCTTATCATTACGATGACCTCCAGGCTAACGTTACCGGCGCTGCTGAGAACATCGAGAAGCTTTTCAGCGGCGATGTTTCCTTTGACGGCGCGCTCACCGACGGACTTGTAAAGGTCGATGGCGATGTTGCAAAGTTCAAGGCTCTTGAGGCTCTTGTTCCCGCTAAGAAGGCTGAGAAGCCCGTTGCAGAGAAGAAGGCCGCTCCTGCTGCAAAGCCCGCTGCGCCCGCAGAGAAGAAGGCTGAGACCAAGCCCTCTCCCGCTGCTGCTAAGCCCGCCGAGACCAAGGCTGCCGCACCCGCCGTTAAGCCCGCTGAGACCAAGGCTCCGGCACCTGCTGCAAAGCCTGCTGCTAAAAAGCACACCGGCAGCAAGAAGCACGGCAAGTAATTTATTGTTGAATTATCCAGGCGCCCGTGTGTTACTCTCGGGCGTCTGTTTGTGTTTTTTACCGCGAATATACCATTCAATTGCCGAATTTTGCGGAATACGCGGTACTGACGAATCGTATCCGGAAGGATTTGAATATAGATGAGATACAGATTTTCCTGCGCGGCTCTCGCGGCTATAATGCTGCTGAGCGGCTGCGCTTCGACTGATATACAGAACGACCCCCACAACCCCAGCGACCCGAACAGCCTTGATCTGATGGCTGACCTCGTTTCCGGCGGGAATTCCTCGGTGACTTCCCAGACGGAACAGAATGATAAGACAGCCACGGACGTTCCGGACGGCGCGCAGGCTCCGGAGATACCGTCAGGCTCGCTGCCTGAGATAGCCGTGAGCGGCTCCACGGAGGAAACCGCCGAGGTCCGGGACATGAACAACGACTTTGATATGTTCTACGAGGCGGTTCACGATAAGTTCGAGCTTACCGGCGAGGAGCTGAGCTTCGTTGATTACTCGCTGTTCGTAGGCGACAGCATTTGCAGCGGCTTTTCCGAGTATGGGATAGTTCCGCACGAGCATGTTGCAGCAAAGGGAAACCTCGGTTCCCGCAGCTTTTTTGACTATACGTTCAAGTACCGAGGCTGGGAGAGCAGAACCTATGATCAAGTGCTGAAGTCCGCTAATCCGCGGTACGTGTTCCTCTCGATGGGCATGAACGACGTCAACATGGTGGACGAAGCTACATACTGCGAGAATTACCGTAAGGTCATCGAGGCTACGCTCGAAGGAAGCCGCGCCGACGTTTTCGTTGCGGCGATAACTCCTGTATGCAGCAAGTTCTGCGGAAACAGCGTTATCGACAGCTTCAACAATACCATGAAAAAGTATCTCGAGGAGAATTTCCCGGAGCGCGTACACTACTTCGACTTCGGGCGATACCTCAAGAATGAGAAGAACGAGCTTCGCGAGTGCCTGCACTCCGGCGACGGCGTACACCTCGGTCCGTACGCCTACCGCATTGCCCTGTGGGAAATGCACCGCGCCCTGACCGAAGCGGGTCTGTGGGACGGCGATTCTGCGACAGGCACGTTTGAGGCGGAAAATTTCCAGCCCGCTGACGAGGTTCCGCCGGTTTACACGACAGCCGAAACGACCGCCAAGACCTCCAAACCCGCAAAGACGACTAAGCCGACCAAGCCTGATAAGCCTCAAAAAACCACAAAGCCTTCCGGAACCACCAAGGAAATACCCGTAGAGGAAACTCCGGTAGAGGTAACGACGCAGGATACCAAGCCGGCTGAGACTACGGCACCTTCCGGAACTGCGGATTCGGCAGTTCCACCGAAGTCAAGCGACGACCTGATTCCCACCGAGCAGACCGAGCCGGTGGAGCTTCCGGCATCTTCGTCCGCTGAGATCACTGAATAAAAAACGACCGCCCGTTTTTGTGGGCGGTTTTAAATTGTAAATCACCCGGCAAGAGCCGGGTGATTTTTGTTTTGATATTATTCGGACAGCTTCTTCTTGATATATTCCTGAATAGCCTTCGGTGATGCAAGACCCTTTAGCGCCTTGTTCGCCTGACCCATGAAGAACCCGAATACCTTCTGGTCGCCGCTGCGGTACTGCTCGGCTGCTTTCGGGTTGTTCGCGATTATCTCGTCGACGGTCTTTGCGAGGAGG
>OLVW01002547.1_pt1 | contig 12984 bp, 10 predicted proteins | sample 1673301 | NCBI WGS metagenome assembly OLVW01 (sample SAMEA3178941, study PRJEB25190) | human gut metagenome
CCATGCTGATGGATACCGCCGGCAACTGCGGCAACCAGATCAGCACCCTGATGGTCCGCGGCCTCGCTCTGGGTGAGGTGGAGCCCAGCGACTTCCTCAAAGTTCTGGGCAAGGAACTGCGGGTCTCCGCCATCGTCGGCGCGGTGCTGGGCCTCGTCAACGGTCTGCGCATCTACCTGATGTACACCTACCTCTACGCCGGCCAGTATGACAATGTCATCGGCTACGCAGTGGTCGTCAGCGTGTCGCTGTTCTTCAGCGTCATCCTCGCAAAGCTGGTGGGCGGCATGCTGCCGCTGGCCGCCAAGAAGCTGGGCGCCGACCCGGCCATCATGGCGACCCCCTTCATCACCACCATCGTGGACGCTTGCAGCTTGATCTTGTATTTCCAAATCGCACAGGCTGTCTTCCGCGGCATGATGTAAATACACAAAAACGCCCCTGCTCAGGAAGTGCTGAGCGGGGGCGTTCTGTTTCCCAGATACAACAAGGCCCCCGTCTGGCGCTTGCGGCGACGCCAGAGGGGGCCTTGCTGTTTGGGGTATTGCTTTGGTGTGAGGAGGAATCATGTGCAAGGGGGCGGTTGCGGCCCCGCACCCTTGTGAGCTATAGTATACCCGAATTACCGGCCAAAATCATGTCTTTCCTGTGAAAGATTTGTTAATCGGCCTGTGAAATTTTTGGAGCGGAAATGCAGCGCTTTGCTTACAGCGTCTCGATGTCACTCACGGTGATTTCGTCAGAGCGGGAATTTTTGGTGTAGGTCACGCGCTGATTGCCGCAGGTGAAGCTAACGGCGACGGTGCGGCTGGACTTGTACCAGCTGTCATAGGTTGGCTGGCTGATTTCATACGCCAAGGCAATACTGCGCTCCTCGCCGGGTCTGATGGTGAGACTGTCATAGGTGGGCCAGATGTCTGCATCTCCCACATCCCGTGCGCTGAAGTTGAACGGGGGGATGGGGGTACCATCCAGCGTAGTGGCAAAGTTATCACCGCTGAGAGTCACAGGCTTCGAGCTGACATTAGTCATGACGATTCTGAAAGAGATCTCGTAGACGGGAACAGTGGCATTTGCGGCCCAGTATGTCATTCTGCCAATTTTGCAATCCGCAGCCACGATACCGCCGACTGCGCCCTCGATCAAAGCCTGATTGACAGCTTCATTGGTGGAAGAGCAGGCCGTCAGGGCAGCGGCCGCAGCCACAACGCCCAGACCTCTCAGGAATACTCGGCGGGAAAACATCTCAGACATTCTTCATACCTCCGTGCGGGCGGGACGCGCCCTGTTTTGACTCGATGATAGCATAGAAAAGCCTGTGGTACAAGCGGTTCAATGTAATATACAACGTAGTATCTCATAGCGCCGCGTGCTGACGACCCATCTCCACATAAGCTTTTGAGTTCTCGATGTTGTGGGCCAGCTGGTCGTCCCGGATAGTCTTGATGACCCGGGCAGGCACGCCTACCGCCACCGAGTTGTCGGGGATGACCATTCCTTCAGGCACCAGCGCCCCGGCCCCGATGATGCAGTTTCTGCCCACGACGGCGTGGTTGAGGATGGTGGCATGCATCCCGATGAGGCTGTTGTCCCCCACCGTGCAGCCGTGGACGATGGCGCTGTGGCCTACGGTGACGTTTTTGCCCAGAACGACCTGTCCGCCGGGGTCGCAATGGAGCACGGCGTTGTCCTGCACATTGCTGTTCTCGCCCAGTATCAGTGCGCCCTCGTCGGCCCGCAGTACAGCCCCGTACCAGATGTTCACGCCCCTGCCCAGTGTCACGTCGCCCAGTACCGTCGCATTCGCCGCCACGAAGACAGCGCCCTCATCACGGGGCATTTTTCCACCAAAGGAGAGCATCATTGTTGAAAAACCACCTTTCTCTTTTGCTTCATTTATGGTATTCTTTATTATAGCTCTTATTGTCGGAGCAAGGAAGCCCCCAGGCTTCCGAAGGAGTATCAATTTATGCAGTTTCATCCCTTTGCGCGGCGGCTTCTGGCTCTGGCCCTGACCGCTGCATTCATGACTACAGCGGCACTGTCCGGTTTCGCCGTCTACGCGATGCCCATTCAGGCCGCCTACCCGCAGGAATCCATCTATCTCTTCGATGCCGACACCGGCGAAGCTCTCGTGGAGCAGAACCCCGACCTTCCCCGCTGCGTTGCCAGTCTGACCAAGATGATGACGGCCCTTCTCGTGCTGGAAAGCGGCACCGATCTCAATGCCAGTATCACCATCCCGGCCAGCCTCACGCCGGAACTTCAGTCCATCCGGGCCAACCGGGGCCACACCATCGGCCTGCAGGCCGGCGAGACGGTGCGCCGCATCGATATGATGTACGCCATGCTCCTGCCCAGTGCCAACGACGCAGCCAGCGTGCTGGCCGTCGATACCTCCGGCAGTCTGGCCGCCTTCGCGGCCCAGATGAACGTCCGGGCCAGTCAGCTGGGCTGTACGGCCACCCATTTCACCTGTCCCCACGGCCTCTACGACGGCGGCAACTACTCCACGGCCCGCGATATGGCAAAGATCGCGCTGGCCTGCTATGCGGACCCGACCTACCGCCAGATAGCGGACACAATGTCCTATAAACTGCCCGCCACCAACGTGCATCCGGCCCGGACGGTCACGACCACCAACAAGCTTTTGCAGCCCAGCAGCGGCTATTACCGCAGCTATGCCCACGGCATGAAGACCGGCTTCACCACCCAGGCCGGGCGGTGCTTCGTTACCTTTGCCCAGCAGGACGGCCATACTTATGGGCTGGTCATTCTGGGTTCGAACTCCCAGAATATCTTCCGGGAGGCGGCAGAGCTGTTCGACTGGGCCTTTACCAGCCCCGAACTGCACCCCGCCCCGGCAGAGCCCGAGGTTGAACCCGAGAAGCACGGGCTGAGTGCATTCTGGCACAAAGTGTTTGGCTGATGTTTGAATGTTAAGGAGGACAAGCCTATGAATCGACCCACCTTCCTGCGCCGGAGCACGGCGCTGCTGCTTACGCTGGTGCTGATGGTCTGCGCCGCCCTGCCCGGGTTTGCCGCTTATCAGATGCCCATCCAGACGGCCAGCGACACCGAGTCGGTCTATCTCTTCAATCTGGATACCGGCAAGCCCATCCTCAGGCAGAACTCTGACCAGCAGCGCTACATCGCCAGCCTCACCAAGATGATGACGGCTCTGCTCTTTCTCGAGAGCGGCAAGGACATGAACGCTGAGATCACCATCCCCACCAGCCTGACCCAGGAGTTCAAGGACATCCAGAACGCCAACGGCTCCACCATGAACCTCCGCATCGGCGAGACGGTGCGCCGCATCGACCTGCTCTACGGTCTGCTGGTGGCCAGTGCCAACGACGCGGCCAGCGTCATCGCCAGCGACGTCTCGGGCGGCGACCTGACGGCCTTTGTGGCCCAGATGAACGCCCGCGCCAAGGAGCTGGGCTGCACGGATACCACCTTCTCCTGCGTCCACGGTCTGTACGACTACGGCAACGTCTCCACGGCAGAGGACCTTGCAAAAATTGCCGCTGCCTGCTACGCTAACGAGACCTATATGCAGGCCGCGAACACCCTCACCTATACGTTGCCCGCCACGAACCTGCACCAGAACGAGCGGACCATCAAGTCCACCAACCTCATGCTGGACCCGGAGTATGCCTATCACCGCGACTATGTCCGGGGCATGAAGACCGGCTTTACGACCCTCGCAGGCCGGTGCTTCGTCACCTTTGCCCAGCAGGACGGCCACACCTACGGCCTCGTGGTGCTGGGCAGTGATATGGACAACATCTACCGCGAGTGTGCGGAGATTTTGGACTGGGCCTTCTCGAGCTTTTCTGACCGTCAGCTCGTGGACACGGAGACGGTGCTCACCACCATCCCGCTGACCAAGTGCCGCACGGAGGAAGCCGTGGAGCTCTACGCCGCCGGCGACCTCAGCGGCTACGGCCACGCCGACGATGAAGTGACCTTCGAGTTCTCGGTGCCGGAGAGCACTTCGGCCACCGTCAAGGAGGGTGCTGTGCTTGGTACGGCCACCGTCTACCTCGACGGCTACGAGATGGGAACGGTGGACCTTGTGACCCACAAAGAATATGTGTCGGACTTTCGCACCGACACCAAAACGACTCTTCTTCTCATGGCCGCGCTCATCGGCATCCTCATCGTGCTGGGCTTCCTGACGATGGTGGCCGGCGGCGGTTCGCTGAACCTGCGGCGGCGGAGTCGGTCCCGCAAAAGATAATAGAATCAAATAGCAATAGCAAAAGCTCCCCGGAAGGGGAGCTTTTGCTTTATCCAAGCTTCGCTGCAAGAACGGAAAGCGTGATTTTGGGGTTCACCTGCGCGGCGAGCCGCTGAATGGCCGCATCGGCCAGCGAGAGGGCGCGGCGGGCAGCGTCACCCGTCAGAGGGGTGCTGGCACACCCCCGGAGCCCGGCGGCGGCTACGGCCCGGAAATCGCCCAGCAGGGCCGCTGCTGCGGCCTTGTCCTTCTCGTACCCGGCCAGCAGGACGGCGGCGGCATAGCTGTCGTGAGCCGCCGCGGCCTTGGCCAGAGTCAGGGCCTTTTCCACCTGTTCCCGGCGGGCGTCGTCCTGGGCGGCGGCAAGCACTGTGCCGATGTGGCCGTCGAACAGCTCACTGTAGAGCCGGGCCTGCTTTTTGTCCACGCCCTGCCCGATGCACCACCGGGCGCATTCCTCGGGGCTGACCGGGGCCACGGCGAAGCTGATGCAGCGGCTGCGGATGGTGGGCAGTACACCGGCCAGCGAATCTGCCGTCAGCAGGAAGAGCACGCCTTCCGGCGGCTCCTCCATCACCTTCAGCAGGGCGTTGGCGGATTCCTCGTTCATCCGCTCCACATGGTAGAGCAGGACGGCGCGGCCCTCGGCGGAGAGGCTGGTATTGAAAATTTCGGTGCGCATGGCCTTGACCTGACTGACGAGATACCGCCCGCCCGAGCCCATGCCGGTGACGGAGATGGCCTCCCGTACCACGCCGGTCTCGATGCGGCCGCTGTCGCGGTCACCGGCTTTGCCCACGGCACGGCAGCATTCGCCCCGCAGAAGGGCCTCAGCAGGTGCGCCGCCTGCCGGGTAAAGATAGTCTGCCGCCACGCACCGGGCCGCGTAGCCCGCGCCCAGGCCCGTCTCTCCCACCAATAACACGCTGTGGGTCAGGCGGCTGCTGCCCAGCATCAGGCGGATGCTGTCTTTCAGGGCCGCATTGCCCGCAAGGCGGTCTATCATCATGTGCGGCTCACCTCCGGTTCTTCCGCTTCCACTGCTCCCGGCGTATCCACGCCCGGACGCTGCGCAGTGCCTGCGGCCCGAAGAAGAGCACAAACCCCAGCATACTCAGCAGATAGCTCACCTTATACAACCACCCGGCAGTCAGGAAGCTGAACAGCCACATGGCAGCGGCGAAGAGACCGAAATACTTCACCCTTACCGGGATGACGAAGAACAGCAGCACCTGCACCTCGGGGTAGAGCATGGCGAAAGCCAGCAGCAGCGACAGCGACAGGCAGTAGGTGTCGGCGGGGATGCCGGTGACGAGACAGCCCAGCGCGGTGCCGATCATCCCCAGCAGGAAGTAGAGGTTGAAGCGGAAATCGCCCCACTCCTTTTCCAGCGCCGTGCCGATGAACCATGTGAAGTAGATGCCGAGGATGACGCTCAGCGGCCCGCCCCCCGAAAACGGGATAAAGACGAAGGTGATGAGCCGCCACACCTGCCCCATCAGCAGCAGGCTCCGGCTCAGGCCGAGATAGACTGAGATGAATTGGTTGACGAACAGTTCGATGGCGTAGACTAAAATCTGTCCACCTACGATGATAGAGATGAGGTTGGGGATGCAAAAGCGGCCGTATTTCCGCTCAAGGCGGGAGATCCAGTTCATAGGCAGACGCCTCCGTGAAAAGAAATTTTTGCGGCCCATGTCCGGGGCCATTTTCTGTCTTTCATTGTATCATGTTTGCCCGGCCCATTCAAGAAAATCCGTGGGAAGTGCGGGACTCCATTTTGGGGCGGGTATCGGAAGAGTATCCCATCTGGAATGATTTTTTAACTTTTTCCACTGGGTTTTCCACCGATTTTGTGAAAAAGAAGTGGGTTTTCCCACAGTGTTTTCCACTTTTTCCACCGAGTTTTCCACAGAAAATTGAGCTTTGGGTTATACACGATGTATTCCAAAACGGGAAAAGAGGGAAAATCTGGAGAGAAAAGGGGTCGAAGAGCCTTTTTTTGAAAAGAAAGTCGAGGTCAAAAATTTATTTTCTGCGGCGTTTCGCGCTGGGGGCAAAAGAGCCTCTCCCCTCTGGAATTTTTGACATCCGAGTTTTCCACAAACGCTGCCCGGCAAAAACCATGTGTGGAAAACCGTGGGAAAACCCGAGTTTTCCACAAACTTTGCAGGGAGAAAAGAAAAGCGCCCCCGGGGCCGGACGGCCTGCAGAGGCGCTGGAATGCTGGAAAATTTATACGGCCCCGTAGATGCCGTGGACGGAGACTTCGCCGGTGAAGACCTTCTCCTCGCCGCTGTCGGTGCGGACGATGAGCTGGCCGTCGGCGTCCACATCGATGGCTGTGCCGCTGCCTGTGCCGCCGCCCGGCAAATCGAAGGTGACGTGGCGGCCCAGGTTGACGCAGGCCGCCTTGTACTCGTCCCGGAAGGGTGCGAAGCCCTCCCGTGCGAAGGTGTAGAGCGGACGGTCAAAGCCGAAGTCCGTCAGCGCCTCGGCCAGCCACTGGGGGTCGGCGGCAAGGTCCACTTTCGCGCCCTGCAATTCGAGGGAGGTGCCGTTGGGCAGGTTTGCGGCGTCGAAATAGCTCTGGGGCTGTGCCAGATTGATGCCGATGCCGCAGACGATGCCCCGGCCCTGCATCTGGTAGCCGTAGCTGACGCTCTCGCAGAGGATGCCCACGATCTTTTTGCCGTTCAGCAGCAGGTCATTGGGCCATTTTATCCGGCAGTCCACGCCGTAGCGCTGGGCCAGCTGATCGCGGACGGCAAGGCTTGCCAGCAGCGGCAGGGTGGCAGGCTGGGCCAGCGGCTCCCGGATGACCGCCGTATAATAGAGGGCGCGGCCCTCGGCGTTCACCCAGCTGCGGCCAAGACGGCCCCGGCCTGCGGTCTGATTGGTGGTGTATACCGCGCCCACCGGGCCGAACTCTTCAAAATGCTCTTTTGCGTAAGCGTTGGTGCTGCCGCACTCGGACAGCCAGCGCACCTCGTTGATGCTCATGCTTTGGGTACCTCTTTGTGCTCGTGGCTGACCACCTTGCCGTCGGCAAGGGTCAGGATGCCGTAGGTGTTGGGGCCGGTGTAGCACCGGCCGCAGGAGCCGGGGTTGAACAGGAACACCCCGCCCCGCTCTTCTGCCACCGGGATGTGGGTGTGACCGAAGAGGGCGATGTTCGCGCCACGGGCTGCGGCTGCGTCAGCCAGCGTGTCGAGGTCGTATTTCACCCCGTACATATGGCCGTGGGTGTAGAAGACGACCACCCCGTCAAAGGCGGCAAGCCCGTCCAGCGGCTCCAGCGCACCGAAATCGCAGTTTCCGGCTACAGCATAGGCCCGCAGAGAGGGGTAAAAGGTGAGCGCCTGCTCGAGGTCGCGCAGGCCGTCGCCCAGAAAGATGAGCGCGTCGATGCTGTCCGCCTCGGCGGCCAGAATGTTTTCGATGGCCAGACGGCTGTTGTGGCTGTCGCTCAAAATCAGAAGTTTCGTCACGGGAAAAGGATCCTCCTCAAATTTTATTCCGGGTCACGCTGCTGGATGGTCAGCAGTGCCTTATATACTTCGCTCTTGGAGTAGGGCGTCCCCTGGGCTGCGGCCTTGGCGGCGGCAGTGGGGCCGAAGCCCTGTCCGGTCAGCTCGAGGGCGCGCTGTGCGGCCTGCTCGAGGGTCATTTCTGCTTCCGGCTCTGTGGAAGCTGGCGCACCGGCCATGACCAGAACATACTCGCCTCTCGGCTCGTTGGCGGCGTAGTGGGCCTGTGCCTCCCCGAGGGTGGTCTTCCAAATCTCTTCGTGGAGCTTGGTCAGCTCACGGCAGAGGGTGATGCTCCGCTCCGGGCCGAAGGCGTTCACGAGGTCGTCCAGCGTCGTGCGCAGCTTGTGGGGTGCTTCGTAGAAGATGACGGTCCGCTTTTCACTCAGAAGCTCAGCAAGACGCTCTTTTTTCTGCTTCCGGTTCACAGGCAGGAAGCCCTCGAACACCCAGCGGGAGGTGTCCTGGCCCGAGACGGCCAGCGCCGTCACGCAGGCGGACGCCGCCGGGACAGGCACGACTTTGATGCCCCGGGCCAGCGCGTCCCGCACGATGACCTCGCCCGGGTCAGAGACGCAGGGCATTCCGGCGTCAGAGCAGAGGGCGCAGTTCTCGCCCGCCTCAATCCGGCGCAGGATGCCCTCGCCCTTCTGCAATGCGTGCTCGTAGTAGCTGACCATCGGCTTTTTCAGGCCCAGATAGTTCAGCAGCCGCATGGTCACGCGGGTGTCCTCGGCGGCCACGAAGTCCGCCGCGCCGAAGGTGGCGGCCACGCGGGGCGGCATGTCGTCCAGGTTGCCGATGGGGGTTGCCACGATATAAAGAATACCGGCCATGATTGACCTCCCTGATGTTGTTATTTTACTTCTCCGTACATCGCTGCCCCGGCGGTGATGAGCACATCCGGTTCGATGCGCAGGCCGGTGCGGCGGTTTTTCTGGGCTTCCACAAGGAAAAGCCACGGCGCGGCGTCAGGCTTATTCTTCACAAAGGCCAGACGCTTCGGCTCGAGGCGATGCGCCCGCAGCACAGCCAGCACCTCGGCCAGGCGCTCGGGCCGATGGCAGAGGGAAAGCTTTCCGCCGTCTTTCAGCAGGCGGAAACCACAGGCGCAGACATCCTCGAGGGTGCAGTCCGTCTCGTGGCGGGCCGTGGCACGGCCCGCGTCGGTGCTCTGCGGCCCGGCGGTAAAGTAGGGCGGGTTGCAGGCGCAGACATCGAACTGGCCCTCCCCTTCCCGGAAGGTGCGCAGGTCGGTGAGATAAGGGGTGATGTGCTCGATGCCCTGTGCGGCCACAGCCTCCTGTAAGAGCGCACTGGCCTCGGGCTGCAATTCCACGGCGGCGCAGAGGCCGCGATGGCCCCGGTCGTGCCACTCAAGGCTCACGATGCCGCAGCCGGAGCACAGGTCTGCCGCTTTCTGGCTGCGCCGCGGCTCGCAGAAACGGGCCAGCAAAAGTGCGTCCGAGCCGAACCGGTGGACGGCGGAGCAGTATACTTCTGTTTTATTATACAAAATCTCGGTAGAATGTTCCATACGCCCAGCCGAAATCCTCCGACAAAATATTGTGTCCCGAAAGATGAAAAAATTATGCAAGAAAGAAAAGCAGCAGACCCGCCTGGCAGGTCTGCTGCTTTTGATGCGTTATTCGCGCGCTATCTGCTAAAAATTATTCAGCGGTGATAGCACCGGTGGGGCAAGCGCCCTCGCAAGCGCCGCAATCGATGCAAGCGTCTGCGTTCACAACTGCAACGCCGCCCTCAACAGCGACTGCACCAACGGGGCAAGCGCCCTCGCAAGCGCCGCAGCCAACACATGCGTCAGAAACCTTGTGTGCCATAATAGAACTCTCCTTTATCTCCCCGTGCTCAGTATTTATGAAGAAATCTGCCCCTGCACGGCTCTGGCAGACCCCTCGGAAATCGTATCCTTGACTGCATTTTAACAAAGCCGTTTCAAAAAGGCAAGACTAACCGTACCCGCCCAAAAGCAATTTTTCGTTTTTTGGTGGGTTGCACAAAAGCACAGGCTAACTTTTGGAAAAATTTGAAGAGGTTTTTTGGCGAAAATCACGAAGCAAAGTTAGTTTTAACAGACTAACTGCTCGGAGACCCCGCCATTTCCAGCCTCTTATTTTTTATCTTTTCTGCCGCAGCCGGGGCAGGACGAGGTGCCGTCGGCGTTGGCCGAAGCCACCACCGGGGCAGGGTCGCGCACGCCGGAATAATCGTCGTCCGGGTCGGGGCGGCGGGGTGCGCGCTTGCCGCCGGAGATATACTCGCAGACGCTCACCTTATAGTACCGGGGCGCGAAGGCCTCGGTGCCGCAGCGCACCCGCAGATAGCCGGAGATGGGGTTGACCTCGAGCACAGTGCCGAGGCCGTCCGGCGTGCGGACGGTGCTGCCCACCATGGGCATGATGCTGTTCAGGTACTCGTAGGCGCTCTCCTCGTAGGCAAGGCAGCACATCAGACGGCCGCAGGCACCGCTGATCTTGGTGGGGTTCAGCGAAAGCCCCTGCTCCTTTGCCATCTTGATGGAAACGGGCTGGAAATCCTTCAAAAAGCGGCTGCAGCAGAAAGGCTGGCCGCAGATGCCCAGACCGCCGATCATCTTGCTCTCGTCGCGCACGCCGATCTGGCGCAGCTCGATGCGGGTGTGGAAGATGCCGGCCAGGTCCTTGACCAGCTCACGGAAGTCCACACGGCCATCGGCGGTGAAATAGAACATGATCTTGGAGCGGTCGAGGGTGTATTCGGCCTCCACCAGCTTCATTTCCAGCCCGTGGCGGGCGATGCACTCCTGGCAGGTGTGGTAGGCGCGCTTTTCGTCCTCACGGTTCTGGCGCATCCGGCGCACGTCCACGCTGTCGGCCATCCGGGTGATGGGCTTGAGGGCCTTGGGGACAGCGGAGTCGGCGATCTCCTTCACGCCCTGCACCACTTCGCCGCACTCCACGCCCCGGGCCGTCTCGACGATAACATAGTCGCCGGTCTTGATGGGGGTGTCTGCGGGGTCAAAATAATAGGTCTTGCCGTTGTCCTTGAAACGGACGGATATAACTTTCTTCATAGCATTCCTCTTTGGGGTCGTATCGAACGTATATAAGCCCGGAAAATGGGCCTTATGCAGTCTGGATAGGCGCTGTGCCTGAAATTGCGATAAAATTCCATTCTGCATTCTAGTATAGCATAATCCGGCCCGTATTTCCACGAAATATGGCAAGAAAGTAGCCGGGATATTCCCATTGACTTCCTAAACTAAGGTGGCTTAAGGAAAGTTTTGTTAAAGATTGACTTCAGGACTATTGCAAGGGGGATTCCCTTGTGTATAATAGGAATGATAAGAAGCGTTCAGAGGGTACTGCTGTGGTTGCGGCGTACCTCTTGCCGCGCGGCGGCATAAAAAAGAAATGGATAGGAAATCATGGAAAAATTCAGTGTCAAAAAGCCGTTCACCATCCTTGTTGCGGTCATCATGGTCCTGCTGCTGGGCTTCGTGTCCATCACGAACCTGCAGACGAACCTTCTGCCCGACATCAGCACGCCATACCTCATGGTGGTCACCGTCTACCCCGGTGCCAGCCCGGAGCGTGTGGAGTCAGAAGTCTCCGATGTGATGGAGAACGCGCTGGGTACAGTGTCCGGCGTCGAGAGCATCACAGCGACCTCGGCAGAAAACTACAGCCTTCTGCTCATGAAATTCGCCGAAGGCACCGACATGAACAGCGCGATGGTCAAGACCTCCAACAAGGTGGATCAGACCGCGACCAGTCTGCCCAGCACCTGTCTGACCCCCTCCATCATCGAGTACAGCCTGAACATGAACGCCTTTATGACGGTGGCTGTCAGCCGGGAGGGCAGCGATGTCTACGATCTGTCGGACTTCGTGGATAACACCCTCGTGCCTTATGTGGGCCGCACCAGCGGCGTTTCCAGTGTGTCGGCCAACGGCCTCATCGAAAAGATGGTGCAGGTGCAGCTGAATCAGGATAAGATAGACGAAGTGAACGCCCGCCTGCTGGAACTCATCGACACCCAGCTGGCCGACGCCCGCGCCCAGCTCGACGCCGCGGAGGCACAAATCGCCGAGGGCCGCGCCGAGTATGAAAAACAGCTGAAAAACTTCGGCAATACCGTCTCCGACACGGTCATGGCAGAGATGGGTACGGAGGTGGCCGACGCCGTCACCGTCGTGCGCGACCAGGCGCAGGCTTTGCTGAACAGCGTCAACCAGCTCATCGGCGTGGTCAATGAACCGGAGATCCAGCAGGCCCTCATCGACGTCCGCGACGGCCTGCAGCGTGTCGTGGACCAGTTCAACCAGACTGGTATGCGGGACATCGACTCCCTCATCGAGATCGTCGGCGAGCTGCGCGACATCACCGATAAGCTCACCGCCGCTCTGCAGGAGCTGCAGGGCCGTCTGGGTACCAGCGACGGCACCGTCTCCGACCTTGCCGACGAGCTGGAAGTCTCCAACAGCCTGAGCACCATTTATAAGACTCTGGACGATGTCATCAAAGCCATGGACAATGTCCCCGGCCTGATGAACCAGTTCTCCGTCGCTCTGGGCAGCTATTCCAGCCAGCAGCTCAGCGCCTATATGCGTTTTACCGAGGCCCGCGAGATGCTCAAGGACTATGAGAACCAGCTGGAAGACGCCAAGCAGCTCTACGAGGAGAGCAAGGAAAAGGCCCTTGCCAGCGCCGATGTGGCCAAGCAGCTGGACATCAAGACCCTCGCCCAGCTCATCTACGCTCAGAACTTCTCGATGCCTGCCGGCTACGTCGCCGATAAGAGCGGCGAGTCCTGGCTGCTGAAGGTCGGCGAAGAGTACGACAGCGTTTCGGACATCGAGGGCGCACTTCTGCTCCATGTCGATGGCTTCGGCGATGTCCGCCTCTCCGATGTGGCCGACGTGGCCGTCATCGACAACGCCGAGGCCAGCTACACCCGCCTGAACGGGGAGCGGGCCGTGGTGCTGAAAATTTTCCGCAACGCCAATTCCAGCGCCAGCAGCGTCTCGGACGGCTGCCTGAATGCCTTCAAGGAGCTGCAGGCTCAGTATTCTGACCTTCACGTCGTCGTCCTGTCCAACCAGGGCAACTACATCACCATCATCGTCAACAGCATCATCAGCAGTATGCTGGTGGGCGCTGCGCTGGCCATCATCGTGCTGGCCATCTTCCTGAAGGACGTCAAGCC
>OLVW01002551.1_pt1 | contig 12975 bp, 16 predicted proteins | sample 1673301 | NCBI WGS metagenome assembly OLVW01 (sample SAMEA3178941, study PRJEB25190) | human gut metagenome
TCAAAACGGCGGTATACCAGTCATTTCAATCCACGCTCCCCGCACGGGGAGCGACGCTGGAATTGCTCAAAACGGCGGTATACCAGTCATTTCAATCCACGCTCCCCGCACGGGGAGCGACGCTGGAATTGCTCAAAACGGCGGTATACCAGTCATTTCAATCCACGCTCCCCGCACGGGGAGCGACTTGACCCCACGAAACTGGAACGCACATCAGAAAAATTTCAATCCACGCTCCCCGCACGGGGAGCGACGTATTTGCTGACGCGCATGGTCGTATCACCGCTCATTTCAATCCACGCTCCCCGCACGGGGAGCGACACGGCGTGCTGGGCTACAGCCCCATCGCGTTCGAATTTCAATCCACGCTCCCCGCACGGGGAGCGACCGGGGGAATCCAGCATTTCGTCCCAGCTATCGCAATTTCAATCCACGCTCCCCGCACGGGGAGCGACCCTTCTCGTCAATGGTCTTTGGCACGACCAGATATTTCAATCCACGCTCCCCGCACGGGGAGCGACGGGAGAGCGGGCGCATACGGCGCGGATGCTGCTGATTTCAATCCACGCTCCCCGCACGGGGAGCGACGGCGCGCTCAAGAAGCTGTTCCCGTCGCTGCTATTTCAATCCACGCTCCCCGCACGGGGAGCGACGCGCTGTACTTTCCCAGAATCGCGTTCGCCCGGTATTTCAATCCACGCTCCCCGCACGGGGAGCGACCCAGCGGCCAGCCAGAGCCGCCAGCCGCCAGCAATTTCAACCCACGCTCCCCGCACGGGGAGCGACGGTCTGCGCGGACAAGCCCTGACGTGACGTTCCCATTTCAACCCACGCTCCCCGCACGGGGAGCGACACTTGAGGGAGACTCTCGCGATCGAGGACCCGGACATTTCAACCCACGCTCCCCGCACGGGGAGCGACCGACTATCCAGCGCTACACGGAGTATCTGGGCGAATTTCAACCCACGCTCCCCGCACGGGGAGCGACTGACGGTCGAGCCGCAGAACGGACAGGGGTACGATTTCAACCCACGCTCCCCGCACGGGGAGCGACGGCTTAAGGCCGGACGTCAGAGGGAGATGAATACATTTCAACCCACGCTCCCCGCACGGGGAGCGACGAGGATGCTCGACAACCAAATCGCGAGGACTTTTATTTCAACCCACGCTCCCCGCACGGGGAGCGACGACGGACGGCGACGCACAAGCGCCGCCGCGAAAGATTTCAACCCACGCTCCCCGCACGGGGAGCGACGGCATACGCGGACGCAAACAGCTTCACCAAAAACAATTTCAACCCACGCTCCCCGCACGGGGAGCGACGGAATAAAGCATGGCAAGCGGTTCGGGCAAAGGGCATTTCAACCCACGCTCCCCGCACGGGGAGCGACGCGACGGCAGCAGCTTATCTATCATAGACTTTGTATTTCAACCCACGCTCCCCGCACGGGGAGCGACCAAAATGACGACTGGTCTTCGGGCAAGCACCTTTGAATTTCAACCCACGCTCCCCGCACGGGGAGCGACAGTTTCGCGCGACGTTTCAGGGCGACCCGGAGCAAATTTCAACCCACGCTCCCCGCACGGGGAGCGACTTCGACTTGTTTTTCGCTCACGCCGTGAATGGTCGATTTCAACCCACGCTCCCCGCACGGGGAGCGACTCGGCTTGCAGCTTGCCGCGTCTCAGGCAGCACAATTTCAACCCACGCTCCCCGCACGGGGAGCGACACGACTAATTGTATCGTCGAGATTAGCACGACGCATTTCAACCCACGCTCCCCGCACGGGGAGCGACGAGGGCTGCTCCTCGTCCGCTGGGACATCCCGTCATTTCAACCCACGCTCCCCGCACGGGGAGCGACGATTTACTTGCAACGTCGGTCGAATCGCTTGCGATATTTCAATCCACGCTCCCCGCACGGGGAGCGACGGGCAGCAAGCGTATGAGTACGAGAAAACAATTTTTATTTCAATCCACGCTCCCCGCACGGGGAGCGACGCGCGACTGGCCGCACTGTCCGATATGTTGGAAATTTCAATCCACGCTCCCCGCACGGGGAGCGACTCCAAGATTTTTACTTTTCGGATAGCACAGATATTATTTCAATCCACGCTCCCCGCACGGGGAGCGACAAGATGCCCGATGATACAAGCAATGGTTGTTAACCATTTCAATCCACGCTCCCCGCACGGGGAGCGACTTCCCCATCCGAAACCAGAAGCGCCTTAGAGCGCATTTCAATCCACGCTCCCCGCACGGGGAGCGACGATACAAACGGCGACGTGATTTATCTGCCGGAGAAATTTCAATCCACGCTCCCCGCACGGGGAGCGACGGAGAAGCCACCAGCGGCCGCACCAGCCGCCGGAATTTCAATCCACGCTCCCCGCACGGGGAGCGACCTTCGAGGCGCACGACGCCGCGCGCGAAGCGGACATTTCAATCCACGCTCCCCGCACGGGGAGCGACCACACGCCCGCCATGACGGGAATGCCTATGGCCATTTCAATCCACGCTCCCCGCACGGGGAGCGACTCCCCCCTTTGATTACAATCGCATAAATGCCTATATTTCAATCCACGCTCCCCGCACGGGGAGCGACGATAAACACGCTGTGCGGACTTCGGGCTGTGCTGGAGATTTCAATCCACGCTCCCCGCACGGGGAGCGACGCTTTTCCAATACTACCAGCGCTATTTATTCCAATTTCAATCCACGCTCCCCGCACGGGGAGCGACGGGAACCGATGGCGTGTATGATATTACTAAAGATTTCAATCCACGCTCCCCGCACGGGGAGCGACTTCCATTATTGATTATCAGTCGGCAGGATTTACAATTTCAATCCACGCTCCCCGCACGGGGAGCGACTATTTTGTATACCAAAATCATGTAATCGAGAGCATTTCAATCCACGCTCCCCGCACGGGGAGCGACTTAACTGGTGCTTTCGCAAATGCCGCAGGCCAAGATTTCAATCCACGCTCCCCGCACGGGGAGCGACCTCCCTTGCTTAAATCGCTAATTCGTGTATGGTCATTTCAATCCACGCTCCCCGCACGGGGAGCGACGTGTCAAGATATTCACGACTAAGGCGGTGCGCAATTTCAATCCACGCTCCCCGCACGGGGAGCGACAGCGGCAGCAAATGCGGCAGATCAATCGCCGCCGTATTTCAATCCACGCTCCCCGCACGGGGAGCGACGAAAGCCCGATGATACAAGTAATGGTTGTTGCCCATTTCAATCCACGCTCCCCGCACGGGGAGCGACTAGCCCGCCGAAGTTACAAGGGGTTTAGCCCTGACATTTCAATCCACGCTCCCCGCACGGGGAGCGACTTGCCCTTTTTGAGTGACAATAAATGCCACCACCTTATTTCAATCCACGCTCCCCGCACGGGGAGCGACCGCGGCGGTGCACACTTGTCGGCATGGGGTGAATATTTCAATCCACGCTCCCCGCACGGGGAGCGACGTGCGTCTTCTCGATTTTGTTATTCATATTTGTAAATTTCAATCCACGCTCCCCGCACGGGGAGCGACTCTTGTAGCAGGCTACAAGTCCGGGGATCATATAATTTCAATCCACGCTCCCCGCACGGGGAGCGACAGGCGACGATTGCGCAGCTCGACAACAAGACCGCATTTCAATCCACGCTCCCCGCACGGGGAGCGACCATTCCCTACATCGACAAGCTGGTAAATAGCAAGATTTCAATCCACGCTCCCCGCACGGGGAGCGACATTATAAACGGACTAATGGCGAGGGGAGGTGCAATTTCAATCCACGCTCCCCGCACGGGGAGCGACCGACACGCATGGTGCGGTATTGCTGCGCCGAACTGATTTCAATCCACGCTCCCCGCACGGGGAGCGACTGCAAAAGTCGCTCGAAGCGTTTGAGCAAAAGGACATTTCAATCCACGCTCCCCGCACGGGGAGCGACCGACCCGCTGACAAACGTTGCAATCAGTTGCGGAAGCATTTCAATCCACGCTCCCCGCACGGGGAGCGACCGCAACACCTCACATACGATTTCGACGCAGGAACATTTCAATCCACGCTCCCCGCACGGGGAGCGACACTTGCAGGCGCTGAAAGTCGTCACTGACAAGGCATTTCAATCCACGCTCCCCGCACGGGGAGCGACTGAAGTATCAGCGTGACGTAAACATTGTAATCAAATTTCAATCCACGCTCCCCGCACGGGGAGCGACCAAAGCCCGCGCGCAACGGTGGAATCGGCTCGTCATTTCAATCCACGCTCCCCGCACGGGGAGCGACCCGTCCAGTGCGACTGCTGCTGCTTCGGCTTGCGATTTCAATCCACGCTCCCCGCACGGGGAGCGACATACTCCTTTTTAGCAGCAAGGCGGCATTCTTCTATTTCAATCCACGCTCCCCGCACGGGGAGCGACGAATACATACATCGGCGCACCTTCAAGCGAACAGCAAATTTCAATCCACGCTCCCCGCACGGGGAGCGACCAATTGTACGAGTTGGGGATGCTATCTCCAACGCAATTTCAATCCACGCTCCCCGCACGGGGAGCGACGCTATTGATGCCGTTTACTGCCATGTTGGCAATATTTCAATCCACGCTCCCCGCACGGGGAGCGACGGCTTGTGAAGCTGTTCAGGTTGCGGCAATGTGCGTATTTCAATCCACGCTCCCCGCACGGGGAGCGACGCGAAAGCTGCTGGCGACGCTATCCGCGCGGTCACATTTCAATCCACGCTCCCCGCACGGGGAGCGACGTTATCGCGCCAAGACAACCGCCGCGAGGATGAAGCATTTCAATCCACGCTCCCCGCACGGGGAGCGACGTCCGCGAATGGTGGCTTCCTCGGCGGCGCGGAATTTCAATCCACGCTCCCCGCACGGGGAGCGACCTCTGAACGCCTACGGCATCACGGAAACCAAGGCATTTCAATCCACGCTCCCCGCACGGGGAGCGACGGCGGCACAAAATGGCGTGGAATCTAATCCGCAGATTTCAATCCACGCTCCCCGCACGGGGAGCGACAGGTCGTGCCGTGCGGATAGGCGCGGATGGAAGGGATTTCAATCCACGCTCCCCGCACGGGGAGCGACGGAAGGTGTTCAAGACGCGTGAAGAGGCGCTTGTTATTTCAATCCACGCTCCCCGCACGGGGAGCGACTTCATGGAAGAGCTGGAGAACCACATCGGCATCGGCATTTCAATCCACGCTCCCCGCACGGGGAGCGACTAAATCAAGCCGGGCAACCCGGCGGAAAGAAGATTTCAATCCACGCTCCCCGCACGGGGAGCGACCTTGCGGTGGAAATATCGTCGATTGTTAGCGACATTTCAATCCACGCTCCCCGCACGGGGAGCGACAAAATCAAGAAAGGAGCACGGAATGGCGCAGGAATTTCAATCCACGCTCCCCGCACGGGGAGCGACTCTTATTCCAACTTTGCATACGCCCGCTGTAAAAATTTCAATCCACGCTCCCCGCACGGGGAGCGACGTTTTCGTCCTGAGCCAGTTGCGCCGACTCAGGATATTTCAATCCACGCTCCCCGCACGGGGAGCGACGAAAACAAGCGCAAAAGACGAACGGCTGGGAAATTTCAATCCACGCTCCCCGCACGGGGAGCGACTCCCAGCACGGCTCAATGGCGGCAAGCAAGCCGGAATTTCAATCCACGCTCCCCGCACGGGGAGCGACAAATCAGCCCGGCCACGATGAATGGCTCACAAGGCATTTCAATCCACGCTCCCCGCACGGGGAGCGACAACGCCTCGTCGCGCTGATCCTTGCGGATGGAGTAATTTCAATCCACGCTCCCCGCACGGGGAGCGACCCCATGCGCTCTCCGGGTGCGCATCGTACTTTGAGAATTTCAATCCACGCTCCCCGCACGGGGAGCGACGTGTCTCATCCTTTCCTAATTTATAAGCGGTGACAATTTCAATCCACGCTCCCCGCACGGGGAGCGACTTGGAGCGGTCTGACAGGCGATACCACACGCGGAATTTCAATCCACGCTCCCCGCACGGGGAGCGACTGTCGCCGGAGCCGTACACGGTGATGACCGGCTCGGCATTTCAATCCACGCTCCCCGCACGGGGAGCGACATGTAAGCATACAAAACCCGGTTCTGCAAGGAAATTTCAATCCACGCTCCCCGCACGGGGAGCGACAGGAGGACGCAGTGCGAAATGAAGAAGACTTAGAAATTTCAATCCACGCTCCCCGCACGGGGAGCGACTCCGGGGTGTAGGTGGCACGGTCGCAAACGAGCTATTTCAATCCACGCTCCCCGCACGGGGAGCGACGCGCCCGCAACCAGCGGACGCCCACGGGAGCCGATTTCAATCCACGCTCCCCGCACGGGGAGCGACATTCCATTATCGATTATCAGTCGGCAGGATTTACCATTTCAATCCACGCTCCCCGCACGGGGAGCGACGTAGTGGTAAAAGTGCCCATCTGCCGTGCTGCGGAATTTCAATCCACGCTCCCCGCACGGGGAGCGACGTCTGCGCGGGCACAGCTTCCTCTTCGCCCGGCTCATTTCAATCCACGCTCCCCGCACGGGGAGCGACTATTGATAGCCTCGTCTGGGTGGGCGACACCTCATTTCAATCCACGCTCCCCGCACGGGGAGCGACCTGCGCATCCGCTTCGTGCGACTGGATGGCAACATTTCAATCCACGCTCCCCGCACGGGGAGCGACGCGCATAAAACCGCTCCACCGCGTCGGGGTTGAGATTTCAATCCACGCTCCCCGCACGGGGAGCGACGGTGCTTCTGGCACACGAAACGCAGGAGGAAGCAATTTCAATCCACGCTCCCCGCACGGGGAGCGACAAAACGTTCACGCGCTGGGGGTGCTTCTGGCGCACATTTCAATCCACGCTCCCCGCACGGGGAGCGACACCTGTTCTATCAGCGGGTCGAAGTCTGGCGGCGAATTTCAATCCACGCTCCCCGCACGGGGAGCGACTTTCAGGGCGCGGGCTTGCTCGGCTTGCAGGGCTATTTCAATCCACGCTCCCCGCACGGGGAGCGACTTTTATCGTAGGTTTTGCGGTCAACCGCGCGGAATTTCAATCCACGCTCCCCGCACGGGGAGCGACCCGCCTTCCGCGCGGCTGCTTTTGCCGCCATCGTCTATTTCAATCCACGCTCCCCGCACGGGGAGCGACCCGTTGGGCTTCCCTGTCCGTTGGCGTATCGGTATTTCAATCCACGCTCCCCGCACGGGGAGCGACATCAATGCTTTCGCGGATTGCGAATGGTGAACGATTTCAATCCACGCTCCCCGCACGGGGAGCGACACGTGATGCCGCGAAATCTGGCAACCATCCCGGAGATTTCAATCCACGCTCCCCGCACGGGGAGCGACGATGTCGTCCCTGGCATCCAGCTCCGCGATATACATTTCAATCCACGCTCCCCGCACGGGGAGCGACCGCTTGTCTACCCAGCCGTAGAGGTTGCACTCAATATTTCAATCCACGCTCCCCGCACGGGGAGCGACAGCACATTCCCGGTTGCAATTTTTGGCATATTCTTATTTCAATCCACGCTCCCCGCACGGGGAGCGACGTTTTCGCCCTTGCAATTAGCTTCGATTTCATAAATTTCAATCCACGCTCCCCGCACGGGGAGCGACATAAGGCGTCGATAAATTCTCGGCTAACAGATTTGATTTCAATCCACGCTCCCCGCACGGGGAGCGACAGGGCAACACGTCCTCCGAAAGCGGCGTCATCCCATTTCAATCCACGCTCCCCGCACGGGGAGCGACCGTGTGCGCGGGAGCGCACGCGCGCGGCGGTGATTTCAATCCACGCTCCCCGCACGGGGAGCGACCGCGGCGGTGGAAGCTATTTTTTCTCCATTTGCTGATTTCAATCCACGCTCCCCGCACGGGGAGCGACGTTAAGGCGGATGATTTTGCGGCGCTCATCGTGCGTATTTCAATCCACGCTCCCCGCACGGGGAGCGACGTCCCGGAAAATAGGAGGACACAACATGAGTACCATATTTCAATCCACGCTCCCCGCACGGGGAGCGACGTTTCAGCGCCCCCTCAATCGTATTCAGACGTGCTTATTTCAATCCACGCTCCCCGCACGGGGAGCGACTATATTTACTCCTCCTATTAGTACACCCAAATTAAATTTCAATCCACGCTCCCCGCACGGGGAGCGACTAGAATTCATTATGTTCATTGCCAGCGACTCAACCATTTCAATCCACGCTCCCCGCACGGGGAGCGACGAGGCATGGCGTATTTTGCAATTGATGCATTAGCCATTTCAATCCACGCTCCCCGCACGGGGAGCGACGATTTCCTTGTAATTTTTAGGGTCGCATGTTGCATTTCAATCCACGCTCCCCGCACGGGGAGCGACATGCCGCAACCGCGCGCAACGTCGATGACGGCGTAATTTCAATCCACGCTCCCCGCACGGGGAGCGACTGTACGCGCTGGATGCCATGTCCAGCAACAGCATATTTCAATCCACGCTCCCCGCACGGGGAGCGACGTGATATAATAACAGCAGGGAGGGATGACGCTTGTGATTTCAATCCACGCTCCCCGCACGGGGAGCGACGTCTTTACGGCTCACACGCGCGAAGGCTACATCATTTCAATCCACGCTCCCCGCACGGGGAGCGACACATCCAAATGTTTATTGGCTTCGCCCGCCAGCGATTTCAATCCACGCTCCCCGCACGGGGAGCGACGGAGTATCTGGGCGAACCTTCCAAAACCCTCCCGATTTCAATCCACGCTCCCCGCACGGGGAGCGACTCTGCCGGGTAGTGGTCGTACAGGTCGTCCACCGTATTTCAATCCACGCTCCCCGCACGGGGAGCGACGTGAGCCTATGATAAGCCTTTTTGGGGCGTTTGTATTTCAATCCACGCTCCCCGCACGGGGAGCGACCAACTGCACAGCACCCGGACTCCCCCGCGGAGGGACATTTCAATCCACGCTCCCCGCACGGGGAGCGACCGGGTGCGCCCCGGCGGAACGGAGGAACAAAAGTATTTCAATCCACGCTCCCCGCACGGGGAGCGACCCGCGTTGACCGCGGCGGTGTCGTCCGGGGAGAAATTTCAATCCACGCTCCCCGCACGGGGAGCGACGCGTGGTGCAGGAGAACATCGACGAGAGCCTGATATTTCAATCCACGCTCCCCGCACGGGGAGCGACTGAACTACGACAACGGACAGCTTGTTCTCCATTGCATTTCAATCCACGCTCCCCGCACGGGGAGCGACGGATGACGCTCTCGATTTCGTCGAGGCGACAGCGCTTATTTCAATCCACGCTCCCCGCACGGGGAGCGACCCACAAAATCGCACAAAAGGCGCTGGAGGGCACCGATTTCAATCCACGCTCCCCGCACGGGGAGCGACTCAACCGCTGTTAATGATGGGGTGACGATGCACATTTCAATCCACGCTCCCCGCACGGGGAGCGACGGAAGCCAGTGCGAAGGGTTGATGAAGCCAATCATTTCAATCCACGCTCCCCGCACGGGGAGCGACAGCGAGCAGTTTGGAAACATCCGAGTGTTCGTTATTTCAATCCACGCTCCCCGCACGGGGAGCGACACGACGGACGGCGACGCACAAGCGCCACCGCGAAAGATTTCAATCCACGCTCCCCGCACGGGGAGCGACGTGCGGATAATCGACGCATAATCATAGGCATCCCCAATTTCAATCCACGCTCCCCGCACGGGGAGCGACAAGGAAAGGAAGAAAAAAATGACAACGCAGGAAAAATTTCAATCCACGCTCCCCGCACGGGGAGCGACCGGCCGCTTTTTCATATGCCCTCTTTCGCACAGATTTCAATCCACGCTCCCCGCACGGGGAGCGACCTCGGACATCGCGAAAGGCCGAAAACGGCCAAAAGATTTCAATCCACGCTCCCCGCACGGGGAGCGACGCAGCCTGACAATCCAGACTGCCCGCCCCGATGCGATTTCAATCCACGCTCCCCGCACGGGGAGCGACTAACCCGCCTGATGAGGGCCCGGTGGCACGGGCCATTTCAATCCACGCTCCCCGCACGGGGAGCGACGCGGACGGGATAACTCTCGGCGCGGCCGGCACGCATTTCAATCCACGCTCCCCGCACGGGGAGCGACGGCGTTGGTGACAGGCGAGGCGCGCGTGACAGGATTTCAATCCACGCTCCCCGCACGGGGAGCGACGCGGAAATTTCGCTTGATTCCTGCCTGATTTTCATTTCAATCCACGCTCCCCGCACGGGGAGCGACCACTGACAATCTGTCCGGTGTGCAACGCAGTGATATTTCAATCCACGCTCCCCGCACGGGGAGCGACACTGGGGCGAGAATCCGTCCGCGCTTTTCGGCTACATTTCAATCCACGCTCCCCGCACGGGGAGCGACCCTGCAACCTGCAGGACGTTCTGCGGGGCACGGCGATTTCAATCCACGCTCCCCGCACGGGGAGCGACGAAAGGTTTCAAATCAAGCAAGGGCGCACGCCCGATTTCAATCCACGCTCCCCGCACGGGGAGCGACGGGCTTCGCGCCCGGAAAGGACAGGGAAATGACCGACATTTCAATCCACGCTCCCCGCACGGGGAGCGACTAGTCAAAAGGTGAGAAATATCTCACCACGAAAGATTTCAATCCACGCTCCCCGCACGGGGAGCGACACCGCCTGCGAATCAGCAGACGGTCAGGGGAGCCATTTCAATCCACGCTCCCCGCACGGGGAGCGACCACCGTGTCGGAAGCCTTCAGGCGGATGAGCTTGTTATTTCAATCCACGCTCCCCGCACGGGGAGCGACGCTGGACGCGCTGGACAAGCGCATCCGGGTGAACCTATTTCAATCCACGCTCCCCGCACGGGGAGCGACAGCCACCGTGTCCTCCACGCAGCCCATCGCCTTGTATTTCAATCCACGCTCCCCGCACGGGGAGCGACTTCGAGCGGCAGACCACGATGGAGAACCTCGCGATATTTCAATCCACGCTCCCCGCACGGGGAGCGACAGATGGGCTTAGTCCCGGAACAGGAGGACACCATATTTCAATCCACGCTCCCCGCACGGGGAGCGACGAGCGCCCGCAACCAGCGGACGCCCACGGGAGCCATTTCAATCCACGCTCCCCGCACGGGGAGCGACAGCTTTCCAAGCGTTCTCTTGCATCCACGCTTGATTTCAATCCACGCTCCCCGCACGGGGAGCGACGCGCTGCCGCCATGAGAACCGGCAGGCACGCCTTGATTTCAATCCACGCTCCCCGCACGGGGAGCGACATGATAAAGCATACATAGCTAATAGGATTTAACTAATTTCAATCCACGCTCCCCGCACGGGGAGCGACTACCGTGGCCGTAGCTGCCTGTACCTTGACAACTATTTCAATCCACGCTCCCCGCACGGGGAGCGACGCGCGGACATCTCGGAAATGCAGCGCGGTGACATCATTTCAATCCACGCTCCCCGCACGGGGAGCGACGTTCGTTAGTTGTAGTCGTAGATGTTCCCGTCCGGATTTCAATCCACGCTCCCCGCACGGGGAGCGACTTTCAAGGTTTCAAATATAGAATAATCAACATGATTTCAATCCACGCTCCCCGCACGGGGAGCGACCCAGAACGGATGAACGGCTTTCGGAAAACCGATATTTCAATCCACGCTCCCCGCACGGGGAGCGACCCGCAGCCGTTCACCTTTTTCTTCCATTTCATCATTTCAATCCACGCTCCCCGCACGGGGAGCGACCCAACGTCATCACCCCCGCCGCAGGCGATTATTGTATTTCAATCCACGCTCCCCGCACGGGGAGCGACTCCCGACGCCCGGACTCTCGGACGTCGCGAAAGGCCATTTCAATCCACGCTCCCCGCACGGGGAGCGACCTGGAGGAGACGCTGGACAGCATCGGCATCGGCATTTCAATCCACGCTCCCCGCACGGGGAGCGACCGTTGAGGATTACGCTTTCAGAACGGACGAGCAAAATTTCAATCCACGCTCCCCGCACGGGGAGCGACCGCGGGAGTACGCCGCAAGCGTCACGGAGACGGAGATTTCAATCCACGCTCCCCGCACGGGGAGCGACCACGCCCGGAGAAAGAACGGGAGGATACAACTGTATTTCAATCCACGCTCCCCGCACGGGGAGCGACACACCCCGCGTGCTTGGTTCACCATCTGATGGTTTCATTTCAATCCACGCTCCCCGCACGGGGAGCGACTGGAAGCAGAAATTCCGGGCATCAATGCGCTTCTCATTTCAATCCACGCTCCCCGCACGGGGAGCGACGCGGCGGCGGAAAAAGCAGGTGTGACCATAGAGATTTCAATCCACGCTCCCCGCACGGGGAGCGACGAGCGCCGCATTGACGGCTTCAACTGCCGGGACGCATTTCAATCCACGCTCCCCGCACGGGGAGCGACGGCTACGTCACAACGCTGCTGAACTCGGACGACACATTTCAATCCACGCTCCCCGCACGGGGAGCGACCGCTGGACACCCCGGCGATGGAGGCGTACAGCGATTTCAATCCACGCTCCCCGCACGGGGAGCGACTCGACGGACGCTGAAACCACCATTGCCAATGATATTTCAATCCACGCTCCCCGCACGGGGAGCGACATCAGTTCAAGGACGTGACGGAGATTGCCCCGCTATTTCAATCCACGCTCCCCGCACGGGGAGCGACCCGTCAGGGCGATGAAACGCCACGAGTAGATGTAATTTCAATCCACGCTCCCCGCACGGGGAGCGACAATCAGTTCAAGGACGTGACGGAGATTGCCCCGCTATTTCAATCCACGCTCCCCGCACGGGGAGCGACCCGTCAGGGCGATGAAACGCCACGAGTAGATGTAATTTCAATCCACGCTCCCCGCACGGGGAGCGACAATCAGTTCAAGGACGTGACGGAGATTGCCCCGCTATTTCAATCCACGCTCCCCGC
>OLVW01002555.1_pt1 | contig 12946 bp, 6 predicted proteins | sample 1673301 | NCBI WGS metagenome assembly OLVW01 (sample SAMEA3178941, study PRJEB25190) | human gut metagenome
TCTTTCGAACAGTTACAGTAGAATTCTGTAGGAATCTTATCTTCAATCGTCATGTCCATTCCTTCAAATAATTCTGCCATCATATCTTCCGGTGTCTCTCCTCTGTCAAGATGAGAAGTTACTGAAGTAAAATCTTTTAATCTCTCTTCTAATGCAGTAATTACTTCATCACTTGCAAAAGGCATCATCTGAATCATAAATCCACCTGCCTGCCTTACGGTATTCTCCTTATTCATAAGAACACCTAATGCTACGGAAGTAGGAATCTGTTCAGAAGAAGCAAAGTAATAGGTTAAATCCTCTGCAATTTCTCCTGTTATCAGGTTCGTCTGACCAGAATATGGCTCTTTTAAACCTAAATCTTTAATTACAGTAAGAACACCATTTCCGATTGCTCCACCTACATCAAGCTTGCCCTGTGCATTCGGTGGCAGCATAACGTCTTTATTGTAAACATATCCTTTTACTCTTGCCTTTGCATCAGAAGTTACAACAAGTCCTCCCATAGGACCGTCTCCTTTAATCTGTACGGTAACAATATCACTGTCATTCTTACACATACTTCCCATCATCGCTGTTCCGGTCATCAATCTTCCAAGTGCAGCCGTTGCGATAGGGCTTGTATTGTGAATCCGTCTTGCTTTTTCTACTAAGTCTTTTGTATTAGCAGCAAAAAAACGTACCTGTTTATCTGCTGCCATTCCTCTTATAATATAATCACTCATTCCGTTTCCTCCTGTTTCTCTTTTCCATTTTCCTGTGCAACCACTACGATACGCCCACTGTCTGTCCGTGGTTCCTGATTGCTGTATTCATCAAATGCCTGTAAAAATACAAGGCCGCTTTCTTCTAACATCTGCTTTATTTCTTGTAAAGAATATCCTCTCTGGATATGTTCTTCCTGAAACTTCCGATAACAATCTCCATCTTCCTGCACAAACACTTTCAAATCAATATCGTTTAACTGACTTTCCTCATCGTACTCATTAAACCAGATAAAGCTTACGTCTTCCCGATCTTCTGCAATGACTGTCTCCCCAATCATATCACGATATTTATAATCCGTATTGAAATCAAATATAAAGAGTCCTTTTGGGTCAAGATAATTATTTACCAGACGGAAAACTTCTGTCAGATCTTCTTTTTCTGTAATGTAGTTTACACTGTCGCACACGGATACAACCGCCTTCACCGTACCATACAGCTCAAATTCTCTCATATCCTGTAAAAGATACAAAAACTCCGGGGAAGTTTTCTCTCTGGCTATTTGAAGCATATCTACCGAATTATCTACACCAATCATGTCGAATCCAGCATTTCCAAGAAGTGACATCAACTTTCCGGTTCCACAACCAAGCTCTAATACAAGTCCATCTGTTATTTTATTTTTCTTTAAAATTGCCAAAATGAAATCTGCCCATTCTTCATAGGGCACGTTATCCATGAGTTCATCATAAACTCTCGCAAAATTTTCGTAGCTTCCCATTTATCTTTCCTCGTTTTCTATAAGAAATCCGCAGCAAATATACCGTAAAATTTCCCCATTGTATTCTAACATTTTATAATAATGGTGCAAAAATTCGCAGTATTCCCTGTAGGAGCAGGAAAAACATATTTTTCTTACACATCTCCGGCATAATACGATTACAATCTTCTAATGTATCTAATATATCTTTCTTTATATCCATAACAGTATCATTATTATATAAGAAAAGTCCATTTTCAAAATGCAGATACAAACTGCGGTAATCAAGATTAATCGTTCCCACTGTAGCAATCTTATCATCGCATACCGCACACTTTGCATGAACAAATCCTGGCCGGTACTGGAATATCTGTACACCGCCCTCTACAAGCTGTGGATAATAAGACTGCGTTACCAGAAATATCATCTTTTTGTCCGGAATTCCCGGTGTGATAATCCGAACATCAACCCCTCTTTTTGCTGCAAGGATTAACGCGGTAACCACTTCATTATCAATAATCAGATACGGCGTAAAGAAATATATATACTTCTGTGCACTGTTGATTAAGTTGATATATACACTTTCTCCAACGAACTCCGAATCTAATGGATGGTCTGAATAGGGAAGAACGATTCCTCTTTCTTCTTTAGCAAGCGGCCTCACATCTTCCAAACAAAATTTCTCATAATCCAGTTTATCTTTTTCTAATGCAAAGGCATTCCACATCTGCAAAAACATCTGAGTCATGCTGTAAACCGCTTTACCTGTTATCCGCACACCATTGTCTTTCCAGTATCCAAAACGCTGCTTTTCATTAATATATTCATCTGCAAAATTAATTCCGCCGGTAAACGCAACATCCCCATCAATAACAAGAATCTTACGATGGTCTCTGTTATTAAATACCGTAGAGAAAATAGGAATATAACGGTTAAATACAATACATTTGATTCCTTTTTTGCGAAGGAAATCCGCATAATGTGACGGTAAGTTAAAGATACAGCCAACATCATCGTACATAACTCTGACATCTACTCCCTCTTTAACCTTTTCTTCCAAAATATCCAGAATGGTATTCCACATGATACCCTCTTCTATAATGAAATATTCCAGATAAATGTATTCCTTCGCCTTTCTCAATTCTTCAGCCATTACTTTAAAGCAGTCTTCACCTGATGGATAATAATCCACCTTTGAGTCTTTGTAAGCGGGAAATCCTGACTGGTGCTCCAGATAGTAAATCTGCGAAGCCGTACTGCCGTCCTTTTCTTTCAACTCCTGCTCTATCTCCGGGTCAGCCTTTAAATGTCTTACACTTTCTTCGATCATTGGCTCTAACTTCCTACGAAGATAGGATATCGGCTGCTTTCCTCCAATCGTCAGATACAAAAGTCCTCCAAAAAGTGGAAACAGCAAAATAACAACAATCCAGCCCAGCTTAACAGACGGGTTGTCACTTCGATTCATAATGTATATCACTACTAAAATACTCAGTATTTTAAATGCCGCAGTAATATACTGACTGTAGGAAGTCACTTTTAGAAACATTCCGACAAACCACATAATTTGTAAAAAGATAAGAAAAGTTACGATAACAATACGCTGTGATAAAAATTTTAAAAACTTACGCATTCTCTCCACTTCTTTCCTGTAAATTCACGGGAATAAACTTTTTCAGAGAAAAAGAATATAAATAACTCTCGCTAACCCTCTTTCCTAAAATCTGTTCAAGGGCTGCTTTATAATATAACATCTGATTCCCATATCGGTCAAGAAGCAGACTCTCCTCCCCTTCTTTTATCCGGTCCGTCTTATAATCAATGAGCCACAAACTCTCTTCTGCCTCTCCGCATATATCAATAATTCCCTGTACAACAACAGTATCTTCTGCCTGCGTATCTGCATTCATTAATGAAACGGGAAGCCCGACTGTAAATGGCAGTTCCTTTCTCAAATTTCCCTGTCTGTCCATTTGAGATAATTTTTCTCCTATTTCAGAGAAAAGAAACGCTTCTATCGCCCTGTATAACCACTTTGCAGAAATCTTTTCTGATTCAGGATATGTGCCTTTCAATGCATCTATCCATTCAAAAAGCTGCTTTTTCGTCTGAATCTGTCCAAAAGGAAGTAATTCCATAATCTTATGGATAATCGTTCCTCTGGCAGTTGCTGCAATCTCAGACTTTTCTTCTTTTAAAAATTCCGGCATCTTAACTTCTTCCTCAAAGTTATTTTGTTCTGGCAGCATAATGGATGATTCTTCTTCTGGCAATGTGGTCTGAGAAAGTGTCTTTAACTCAGAAACAGAATACTTTCTTTTCCACTTTGTTGCGTCACGATTTGGATATTCATAAGAAAATGATTGTTCCACCATAGATACATCTGCTGGAATCACAACCGTGTCCATAAAAGTCTGATAAGAAAATTCTTCTTCCTGTTTCCTTTCCTTCTCAAAAAATGGAAGGATTTCTTCCCAGTTAACCAGTCTTGCCTTAAGCCAGCTGGCAGTTACTCCCTCAGAGTGCGCCTGTTTCTGCGTCTCCTGATTTTTCAAAAAACCTTCCCTCTCTTCTGACTTTTCCGACTGTGTACTCCGAAATTGATCTGCCAGTATAGGAAGAAGCCAGTCCATAGCGCTTGTCGCTCTCCACTTCTGTGTATTTATTTGGAGCCTAAGTCCTGCTTCTAAGTCCTGTGCCTTTATTGTTCCTGTAAGAATCAGCTTTCTCTTTGCCCTTGTCATCGCCACATATAAAATACGCATTTCTTCTTCTAAAGTATCTTTCCACACTTTTTCCTGAATCGCCTTTTTCATAAGCGACGGATGATGGAATCGCAATGTGATATTGACACATTCCATTCCAATTCCCAGTTCTGGATGACAGAGCATCGGTTTAGTCAAATCCATCCGGTTAAACTTTTTCGATAATCCACTGACGAATACTACTGGAAATTCCAGACCTTTACTCTTATGGATTGTCATAATTTTTACAACATTTTCATTCTCTGTTCCGCTTCCGGCCTCACCCATCTCAATTTCGTAAGACTTGAGCTGCTCCATATATCGATTAAAGTAAAATAATCCTTTAAATACCGTTTTTTCGTAATCTTCTGCTTTCTTTAAGAGCATCAGAAGATTCTCTTTTCGTTTTGCCCCATCCGGCATTAACTGTACATCATAGTAAAAACCAGTTCTCTGATAAATATCCCATAACAGCACTCCCAATGGCTGCTCCTTTTTTTGCTCGCGGAAATATTGTAAATCTTTATAAAAATGCTGAATTTTTGCTCGTAGTTCTTCCTCTGCTCCCTCCTGCAAATACAGGCACATAAGGTCATACAAAGTATATTGCTCTCTCATTGGCTCTCTTACGAGAATTCTAAGTTTAGTCAGTTCTTCCTCTGTAAAACCTCCAATAGAAGAAAGCATGACCGAAGCCATCGGGATATCCTGATACACATTATCTACCACAGAAAGATAATTCAGTATAATCGTAATCTCCCTTGTATGAAAATATCCTGTTTTGTTTTCACAGCTTACCGGTATTCCATTCTTCTCTAAAAACTCCGCCATTGGCTCCATTCTTCCGGCTCCTGAACGCAAAAGTATTACAATATCTCCGTAATGATATCCTTCTTCTATCAGTTCCTGTATTCTTTTTGTGATAAGAGCCGTCTCCGTCAGTACATCTTCCGGGGCTTCCTCTAAGGTCTGGACACTGTCTTTTACAAAGAATAGTAGTTCCGAAGTTTCTTTATCTTCCAGCATTGGGCCACCCTCACCAGCACGAAGAGCTGTCTCTTCATTGTAGTCTACACCACCAAAGTCTCTTTCCATCAAACGGGAAAATACATAGTTTGTAAAACAAAGTACTCCCGGTGCACTTCGGAAATTATCTCGAAGTTCTATAGAAACTCCCTCTTCCTCATTATGATATTTTTCATTTCTTCTTAAAAACAAATCTGGTCTTGCCTGGCGGAACCGATAAATGCTCTGCTTTACATCTCCTACAGTGAATAATGTATTATTATCTTTTTCTGATAACATTTCTAAAATTGTTTCCTGCACAAGATTCGTGTCCTGATATTCATCTACAAAAATCATCTTATACTTTTTTGCTAATGTTTTTGCTGTTTCGGAAGGATAGGCCTGCCCTCCCTCATCATAATGATCTACCAGGAGTTCTAGTGCAAAATGTTCTAGGTCATCAAAATCATATACATTTTTTTCTTTTTTATATGCAAGATAAATCTCTTCAAAACGCTGCGCAAGCACAATATATTCTTCTAAAAGAGGATAAATACCTGCTGCCTCTCTTTGCAGTTCTTCTGCCGGAGCAGTAAATACTGTTTCTTTTTGCTTTTGCAGCAGTTCTTTTACCTCCTGGTGCCATTCTTTTACTATCTCATAATCTGCCCATTCCTTATCTTTCTTTGTCGCTCTTGGAAAGGCCGGTACAGACCCACGAGATAATACCATATAATAAGCATCATAACTTTCTGTCTGTGAAAGTGCCTCCACATACTCTGATACATCCTGTAAAAGAACACCGTATTTTTCTGGAACTTCTTCCCCTGCTATATTCTTTAACAGCTTTGACAGCGCTTCTTTTTCCTGCAAAAGTTCCTTTTTCGCTTTTAAGAAAATAAGCATTACTGCTGGGGAATTGTCCCACTCTTTTGCCTCTGCAAGCTGCAATGCTTCCTGCTTTGTCTTTTCAAACCAGAAAGAAGCATTGGGGAAACTGCGAGAGAAGCGATATAAGTCTCCTACCAGTTCTTCTAAAACCTTATCACTTTTTCCTGGTGCATACGACTCTGCAAACTTCACAAAACTTTCCCTTCCAGAAGCATATGCCTCCTCTAACAATTGTTCTATTGCCTGCTGGCGGAGTAAGAACAACTCTCCTTCCTCCCCTATTCGAAAGGAAGGGTCAATAGAAAGTTCATTATAATGTGTACGAATTAAATGATTACAAAAGCTGTGTACTGTTGAAATATCTGCCTGTCTTATCTTTCGAATCTGCTTCCTTAAATAGTGATTCTCCGGATCTTTTGCCAGACGTTCTTCTAAATCCAAACTAATACGCTCTTTCATTTCTGCTGCTGCAGCGTTCGTAAATGTCATAACAAGAAACCGATCGGCCTCTACAGGATTTTTCTCATCCATAATAAGTTCCGCCATACGGCTTACAAGAACTCTTGTCTTACCCGCACCAGCTCCAGCAGATACCATGATATTTTTATCCCTTAAAAATATGGCCTGTTCCTGCTCTTTTGTGTAATTCATCTATTCTCCCTCCTCTCTGATTTTTTCTAAGACTTCCTCCACAGACATTCCCTGGAAACTCTGGTACTCATAACCTGGCAGCTTCGGATCAAATCCACAGACATCTGCGAAAGGACAGTAATCACAGGCTGTTCCTTTTTTATTTCTGTACGGTCTTGGATGAATCTCTCCTTTATAAATTCTCTCGCCTAATTCTGCCGCCTTTTTCCGGGCATAAGCTCCCATATAATGAAAGTCCTGCGTACTCATCACTGGAGAATTTTTATATGGTTCTCCAGACTTTTTCAGACGAATCGGCATAGATACAAAACCATCACTGCCCTCTTCTAACTTACTCAGTATATCCGCATCACTATTTGCCATTCCAGACAGTCGAAAATTTTTAAGAAGTTCGCTTTCTTCTGCATAATCTGCCTTTATAATTGGGTCTTGTAACTGATAATAGAAGATTCCGGCAGGAACAACAGGTTTATTATCGGGATTTTGTTCATTTTCTTTATAAATTTCTTCCGCTGCATTCATGTAAATGACAAGCTGCATCTCCAGTCCATAATAAAAGTCTTCCAATTCAAACTTTTTCATTCCAGACTTGTAGTCGATGACTTTCATAAGAATCTCATCATCATCCTCGCAGGTATCTACCCTGTCAATCACACCCTGCAAAAACATCTTTCTTCCATCTTCGAGCGGGACTTCCGCCTCTTTTAACTTTTTGTTTTTTCCAAAACTAAGCTCAAATCTATCTGGTTCAAACTGGCTGTTTTTCAAATGGACGCGCAGAACCTGAATTGTCCTTTTCATAATTCTCTCTACTGTTTTTATTTTGTACTGATTTCGAGAAGAACTCTGGAACACATCACTCAGATTCTCATCCATCGCTGTATGCAGCGCTTCTGAAATATATTGTTCCTGCACTTCATCCGGGATATTCTTCCAGCTATATTCCGACTCTTTTACCTTTCTGGAAAAACACTCCAATGCCTTATGAAAAAGATTACCAAGATCTATAGGACGAATCTTATATTCTTCTCTTTCTCTTAGTTCCAGACCATAAATACAAAAATATTGATATGGACAGGCTGCAAATCGCTCTAACCTTGTTACACTTCCTGAAAGTTCCTTTCCGTAAAGCTGCTCCAGCAATTCTTCTGAAAGTTCTGGTTCCTGATATGCATTTTCAATCCAATGTCCATATTTTTCCAGTTCTTTCCTTCCCTCACTCTGCTCTAACCAGTACTTTGCCAGCATAACAAAAGCCCTGTTCTTCCGTACTTTCTCGGGTTCTGTTTTTGCCTGAAGAAAACTTTCTATCAGAAATTCCCGACTGTCCTCCAGATTAAAGTAATATCTTCGCTCCTCTTCTGGATACTGTTTTCTCTTCAACTTTGGGAAAATCTGGCTTATATTTTTCTGAAGAAGTGAAGGCCGCAATGCCGAACCGTCACTATCTGTCACAGAATAAGAAAAATATAATTCATCTGTTGGTTTGGCAAATGCCATGTACATATAAAATTCATCTTCCATCGACTGTTCTAGCAGGCTCTGCGATAAAGAAATACCACAATTTTTTAAAACTTCTTTTTCCTCATCACTGAGAAGTCCTCTGTCCTCTATATTCGGCGGTATCTTCCCATCGTTCATTCCTGTGATAAACAGCACCTTTACTTCATGCAGACGGGTACGCTTTAAATCACCTAGAACCACCTGATCCATTGTCAGTGGAACAACACCAAGACCCAGCGCATCAAGACCCGCATCCACAATTTCTGCAAGTTCCTTTACCGGCATCTTTTCCTCACCGAAAATCATTACAATTTTATCCATGAGCGACAGTAAGAGGTCATATAACTGCCTATACTCAGCAGCTTTTACAAAGTCACTGTTTTCCTCCGCTTTTTGCGCCTGATTTTTGAGCTTCTCCTCAAAAGAAAGCTTTACCATCGTATGATACAATACTTCTATTTTGTCTCTTACACTAGCCTCTTTATCCCGCATGACTGAACAGAAGTTTTCCGTTTCTTCCATGAATTTCTCCTGTAAAAGAAGAAGTGCTTTTATCGCTGCCTCGTCTTTATTCTTGAGTCTCCTGTAAAATGGCTTCTTCCACATGGAATATCCCCTAACACCTGCATACAACACATAATTTTCCAGATAATCAACATCTTCATCTATAAGATTAGACATTCCAGACTTCAGATAACGGAACACACTCTCATAAGAATATTCCATCTGTGCAAGATGAAAGAGGGAGCGAACTGCCTCAACTCCTGAATGATAGGAGACTTTCTTTTTCGTATCCTCGAATACCGGAATATTTAAAATAGCTGCCTTTCGTTTAAATGCAGAGGCATAATCGGCCACATCTCCTGAAAGCACTGCAAAATCGCGATAGCGGTAACCTTTTTGTCTTACAAGCTGCTCTATTTTGTGCATAACATAGTCTGCCTCTCCATCTGGATTATGGCACACTGTCATATGGATTCGTTCTATCTTCTTTGAACAAATCTTCCGGCTATTTTGAAATAGATTTTTTTCTAAAAATGCAAGTTCTGGATTATTTATAAATCTTGGAGAAACTGGTGTGTCAAGCTTTACGACCTCTTCTACTTCCTGCATATTTTCCTGACAGAGCATTAGCAGCGCATCCCCTGTCTTCTTACTGGAAGTGAATAAATCCTCAGGCATTCCCCTTTGTCCGGGCACAAATTCTGGAATTGTTATTGTCACGTTAATCTGCCCCGCAACCTTTAATAATTCCTTTAAAAATGCCAGCTGAACCGGGGTAAATCCTGCAAATCCATCAAAATAAAATACTGCATTCGTAAGCATTGGAGCTTCTTTGGCAAATTCTCTGGCAACATCAAGTATCTGTTCTGTTACCATAAATCTTCCCTCTATCGCTTTATCAAAATGTTCATAAATTCTGCCAAGTTCCTTGCATTTGTTAGAAAGAGCTTTATTCTCTCCAAGTTTCTCAGAAACTTCCTCTACCTGCTCCCAGGTTACCCCATATCCGATAAACTCCATTAACATAGACTTTAACTCATCAATGAAGCCTGCCTTTTTCATACTTTTTTTAAAATAAAGAAAATTATTCTCACCTTCCGAAAGAATCTTTCGAAGCATCATGGATACTCCTAAATCTTCAAGGATTTCTCCCGGCTGATACCCACATTCGTCAAAAATACGATAGGCAAGCCGATGAAAACTCAGTACATCTATGTTAAAAAAGCCATGTCTTGGATGTTTCTTTACCATTTTTCTCTGCATCTCAAGACTGAACTGCTCTGGTACGATTACATAATATTTCTGCTGCGGATTCTCCATGGAAAGGCGGATTACTTCCTGCACCAGATATTCCGTTTTTCCCTGTCCGCTTCTTCCTGTAATTAATCTTAGTGCCATGAATCCTCCTCTGCTCCTATTCTATAATTGCTATTCGTCCGCTTTGTCATTCCAGTGTGCAAGTTCTTCCCTTAATGTAGACAACAATTCACTTTCCGGCAGTTTGCGAACAACCTGTCCTTTCTTTATCAAAAGGCCCTCACCTTTTCCTCCTGCGATCCCGATATCTGCCTCTTTGGCTTCTCCCGGTCCATTTACCACACAGCCCATTACGGCAACCTTGATATCTAAATCATCAAATTCTGTAACCATTTTTTCTACTTCATTAGCAAGACCGATTAAATCAATATTAGTTCTTCCACAGGTAGGACAGGATACGACTTCTATTCCACCCTTACGAAGTCCTAACGTCTTTAAAATCTGCTTTGCAGAAGCAATCTCATTCACAGGATTTCCTGTAAGAGAAACGCGGATTGTATCACCAATTCCCTGATTTAAAATAATACCAAGACCAATTGCAGATTTGATATTTCCACGGAATAATGTACCTGCTTCGGTAATTCCTACATGAAGCGGATACGGACATTTCGGTGCTAATAATTCATGTGCCTTTGCACACATTAAAACATCAGAGGACTTAATGCTGACAACGAGATTATCATATCCCATGTCTTCTATCATTTTTACTTTATCCAATGCACTCTCCACTAATCCTTCTGCGGTTACTTTTCCATACTTTTCTACAATATTTTTTTCTATTAAATAGCAAGGAAGATAGGCATGATCTGTTCCTATATCCGCTAAAATAGTACCATTTTTATGTTTATCAACGAGCTGTGCAAGTTCTAATAAGCGCCCTGAAAGTTTCATATTAACGATCTAAGAAATCCTTTAATCTTTTTGAACGAGATGGGTGTTTTAATTTTCTTAAAGCTTTTGCTTCAATTTGTCTAATTCTTTCTCTAGTAACATTAAATTCTTTTCCTACTTCTTCTAATGTTCTTGCTCTTCCATCATCTAATCCGAATCTTAATCTAAGTACTTTTTCTTCTCTAGGTGTTAATGTATCTAAAACATTGATTAATTGTTCCTTTAACATTGTAAAGGCTGCAGCTTCAGCTGGTGCCGGTGCATCATCATCAGGTATAAAGTCTCCTAAGTGTGAATCTTCTTCCTCACCTATAGGTGTTTCTAATGAAACAGGCTCTTGAGCTATCTTTTGAATTTCTCTTACCTTTTCTACAGGTAAATCCATAACTTTTGAAATTTCTTCTGGGAATGGATCTCTTCCTAACTCTTGAAGTAATTGTCTTTGTACTCTTATAAGCTTATTTATAGTTTCTACCATGTGTACAGGTATTCTAATAGTTCTAGCTTGGTCAGCTATAGCACGAGTTATAGCTTGTCTTATCCACCATGTTGCATAAGTACTGAATTTAAATCCTCTTTCATAGTCGAACTTCTCAACAGCTTTTATTAATCCAAGGTTTCCTTCTTGAATTAAATCAAGGAATAGCATCCCTCTACCAACGTATCTTTTAGCTATACTTACAACTAATCTTAAGTTGGCTTCTACTAATCTTTGTTTTGCTACTTCGTCGCCTTCCATCATTCTCTTTGCATATTCTATTTCTTCATGCGGTTTAAGAAGAGGAATTTTCCCGATTTCTTTAAGGTACATTCTAACTGGGTCATCGATGCTTATACCTTTAGGAAGAGACAAGTCTATTTTATCCATTTCTATATCGTCTTCTTTTTTAAGTTCGTCATCAGATACTCCATCAAAATTATCGTCTACCATTAAATCGTTATCATTATCAGAAAAATCAACATCAGCTTTTTGAGTTTTATCTTCTATTATTTCTATACCTAAGTTCCCAAGTGTTTCATAAAGATTTTCTACTTGGTCTTTGTCTAGTTCTGTCTCCGAGAATGCTTCCATAATCTCTGATAATGTTAAAGAACCTTGCTTTTTACCTTTGTCTATTAATGTTTTTGCCGTTAACCTTTTATTGTCTTTTTTACTTGCCATAAATACTTCTCCTCCTTTCTATAAGTCTTTTTTTATTTTTTCTTTTTTCAAAATTTCTAAACTTAAATTCATAATTTTCTCATCTACCTCTTTCGTATTGCCATTGGTTTTTTTCAATAATTCAAGCTTGCTTGATAGCTCTTTTATTTGATAGGACATTGATTTTATCTCATTGTCTATTATATTTTTCTTAATTTGTTTAATTATGTTTTTAGTGCTCTCAAGAGTATAAGTATTAATTTCTTCAATTTGGATATTTTGTATATTGTTTACATATTCTTCAGATATGTTTAAACTTTTAATTTTGTCAATAGTTATTTTGTCCAATTCTCTATTTTTAATTATGTAATTAAAAATTTCTTTTGTTTCATCAAATAAAAACTGTTGTTCATTTATATCTTGTAATACAGATTCTCTCAAGTTTTTGTTTTCCATCAATAACTTTATAAACTTAGCTTCTACTTTTAGATAACCATCTTGGATTTTTGACATTTGTTCTATTTTTTTATGAACATTTGTATTTCTTTTATTAGTTTTATTATAATTGCTATTTACTTTTATTCCTACACTAGCTCTAATTGATTCTATACTTATATTTGTTAAATCACTCAAATATTTAGCATATAAATCTTTCTCTATAGGACTTTTTAATTTTTTCAACATAAAAGTTGCTTCTTCTACAAAGCTCATTTTTTGACTATCGTTATTTAAATTGTATTTTTTCTTTAATATATCTATTTTATATTTAATATAATAGTCTGAATCTTCCATTGCCTTTTTATACCCTTCAAAACCATATTTCTTTATAAAATC
>OLVW01002557.1_pt1 | contig 12942 bp, 8 predicted proteins | sample 1673301 | NCBI WGS metagenome assembly OLVW01 (sample SAMEA3178941, study PRJEB25190) | human gut metagenome
GATCCCCAAAAATCATCTTTCGGACTATAATAAATACAATTGCAAGGAAAGATACAAACGTCATAGCAATCCCAAGATATCTTTCAGCCACTGGATCAATACACCACTCAGATAAGTAATTGTTGTTGACAGAAGCAATAGCAATGCATACTTTGCATTCCAGCCCATATAAAAATAATAGCTTGCAGCCAACAGCCATAAATAGCTTACTTTTTTCGGCAATAAAAAGTAAATTACTACAACGACTGGAAAAAACACCAAAAAACTATATGAATTAAACAGCATACCTTCTCCTATGTATAACTTTTTTAATTTTCAATCATATCATAACTTGTTTTAAATGCCTCATTTAAGACAGTTCGTAGTGTATTATACCCGTTTTGCCTTCAATATCAATTTTCTCGCCCTTATAATACACACAATTAAGTATATTTTCCATATAAGGAATTTCACTATCTATTTCATATTCTGTATTTATTCCCAATTCTTCCATATGAACCGGGTAACGGACACCATGATCTGATTGTAAAATAATAATTGCTTCTCTATCTTCTTCTAAAATATTATTTACTGTTTCCAGAATACATGTATTCATATATTCCAACTGATTCAAATAGTAATTTTTATTTTCCCAGTTATGTATCTCACTTTTATCTAACGTATTTCCCTTTTCATCAAATACAAATGGTACATGTGGACATGAGATGTATCCTACTGTAAGCGTAGGTTTATCATCTTCTGTAAGTGTCACACATATTTTCATCGTGCCCAAAATATTTTTAAGCGAAGCCACATACTGTCCTATCTCGCTGTCATCTTTCATAAACTCAGCATAATAATCCTCAAACACCTGTATAATACTCTTTTGGATAATATATGTTGAAATTGTATCAATCTGTCCTGACGTTATCAATACATTGCAATCTGTATCATCCAAAAAATCTGTATGATTAATCAAATTTATGCTATACCCATTACTTTTAAAGATATTTATCAGCTTCGGATTTTTCATGTATTTTAAATTGTTAGCTTCTATCTCATCTGCACCTGCCACATAAGAAATATTCAAAAGATTTGGCACATTAACAGTTGTTGAATAAGATTCTGTATTATAACTTGTGTCCGAAATATTAAATCCTAGCTTTCTCAATTCTCCCAAAAATTCTTGATTATCGTATTCATAATAACGCTGCAACCCTTGTTGTCCAGCATATTCATCATATATGAAGTAATATACATCTGGTTTTTCTTCTGTAAATTCAGTCGTTAATGTATCTCCTTCTGTTTTCGTATATGTGATTTTTGATACAATATCAGGTATAGCTATTATCAAATTAATCGCAATTAATATACTAAAACACATACCAAGTATCAGACATACTTTTCCTTCATTTCTACCTCTCTTTTTTATAAAAAATCCACACAGTGCAAAAACTGCCATACATAAAAGCAATACTATCTTTTTCCCTATTAAGAGAGATATTTTTCCAAAAAAGGTATTAAAATTAATACAGATAAACATTACAATATCTGTGAGCAATGCTGCTTTTTCAAGTTTTCTCATAAATAATACACATATTATGAATGTAACAATTGCCAACGCTAAAAACTTTCCAGCAGCTGGAAATGCATCTGTCAGTTTCGCTTCATCCGCATTTTGAAAATACATAAATAAACACGGATATAAGACTATTACCAAAATTGACAGAAATGCATAAATTTTATCGATTGTTTTTATCCTCTTCATATCATTAATTTTCCCTTGTACACACATTTTTTATATTCATCCCACTAATATCCTGTGCTGGCTTTAAAACCTTCCGGTGCCCGCAGCATCTCATAATCAGTACCGAAATAGGTATTCAATACAGTTCTCCATGTATTGATACTTGTCATACCTTCAATGTCAAGCTTTTCTCCTTTATAATAGACACAATTCAGAATATTTTGCATATAAACTGTCTCAACTGATGCGTCATAGGCCTTAGCTCCATAATGATCCACCTGCCAATGTGGATATCTTGCTCCATGGTCTGACATCAGCACAATAACCGCATCCGGATCATTTTTCTGAATATTTTCTACTATTTTTTCTATACATTTTGTAATATATTTATATTGATTAAGATATACACTCTTATCCTTCCAATTCGTTTCATCTTCTTTTGCTATTCGATTACCATCTTCGTCAAACGTAAAATATTCATGTGGACATTCTGCATATGCAAAAGTAAATGTTGGCTGGTCAGCACTCGTATAATCTGTAATGTTTTCCATAATCGTCAACACATCGCTCAGATTGGTATAATAATCATTGGATTTTCCACTTAATTTCTGCTGTGCCCAGCTGATAAAAGAATCTATTTCGCTCCAGATGCCATTGTCCAGAACATAAGTAGATAAATTTTCTTTCTTCTGTTTATAATTTAAAACATTGCAATTTGTATCTGAAAATGTATTCAGATGATTTACCATATTGATCTGGTATCCATTGTTTGCAAAAAGCTGATATAAATATGCATTCTCTGATCTCGCCATATTATCAATGGAATAGATTTCATCACTTGCCACATAAGAAAGATTCAGGATATTCGGAACAATTGTCGAAGTCCATATTGATTCCGTATTATGGCTTCCATAGGATATATTAAATCCCCTGTCTGCGAGGAAATCTGCAAATTCACTGTTATCATAATCATAATAATGTTCAATGTTTTCAAATCCTGCATATTCGTCAAACAGATAGAAATATACATTCGGTTTATCACCAGAAAAAGTTTTTTCTGTAATATCATTCTCCTGCTCTGCCACCACTGCTCTCGTATTGTTTTCCACTACTTGCGGAATTGCCGTGACAATGTTAAAAATAATCAACACAACAAATACAATCCCGATAACCGTACACAGATTTTCTGTCTCTTTTATCTTTCTGTTCACAAGCCAAAGCACCAGAAACAGAACAACTGCAACAATAACAAAAAAATATGCTTTTCTCATTCCTGGAATCAATTTTTTCACTGCACCAAGAATGGTATTAAAGTTCATAAAAATCAGTAATGCTATCTCACCTGTCAGAACCGCCTTACCCACATTACGGAGCAGCACCAAAAATATGACAAACAAGACTGCTGCCAATATCAGGTTTTTCCCAACAGACGGTAAAATTTCCACAAAATGTCCTTCCGACATATTCTGAAAATACATAAATACACTCGGATAGAAAACAATCGCTATCATAGAAACTACCCAGCTTATATATCTCTTTCTTATTACTCCCTTATCTTCTGTCTGCATTTCTTCCCTCCTAATAGTAAGAATCTACCATTGGAATAATCTCCCTCAAATTGTTATCATACTGATATTGAAGTGCTCCGAGATTTCCATCATAAATCATTTTATAATAGATATTCGATCCGCCTTCCATGCCATCATATCGCTTCACCATCGGATAATCAGAATCGAGTGCCCTGTCATAAAAGATCCGTTCTCTTCTCTCATCCTGCTTAAATTCATGAAAACTCTGTCCGAATGTTGTATAGTCTTCACCCAGAAGTTCTACCAATGTCGGCACAAATTCATTGTAAGAAACCGGTGCATTCGTCTCCTGCATCACATCATGTGTCTCATGTGGTTCTTTCATAAAGAAAATCGGCTGCGCATTCCGCCCTGTTCCATGATCTGTCATCACTATAATGGTAGAGTTATCATAAGAACCTGATTCTTTAATCTGCTTCACATACTCTGCTGCCAGTACAAACATTCCCTTAATCGTATCATTTCTATCCGGATTTTTCGCATACTGACAATCTGCATCATTAATAAACTCATGCCCACCATTTAAATGATTCACTACAAAATAGTTTGAGGAATCATCTATTGTCAATCCATTCTTTACCAATGTATTGTAAAAATTAGGATTCGAATACTGCATAATATTATTTGGGTAAGACACGATACTTGCATACTGCTCATTCTTCACGTCAAATCCAGGTTTAAAATATTCCGGCATATAGCGGTATAAAGACATCTCCAGCATTGTCTTATAAAGAAGCGGTCTGTCAATTTCCCTTACATTATCCTTTTCCGTAATATTATTCACCTTGTCCTCAGCGATGTCCAGACTGTTTCCTCCTGTCAGTACTTCTGACAGATAAGTATAAATATTCATTTTATAATTATGGCTCTTTAAAATGTCAAAATATTGATTTGTTTTCTCATTGTTCCAGCTCTCTTTGAAATAGTCATTCACTGTTTCATTCGTATCAAGCGGATTTCCTGTGAGCAGATGAATCAGTGATGGGTAGGTTCCATAGTAATTGCAATCTGCATTATTATAATAAGTAAAATCTTCCAGCCCTTCCGTAATATCCGGATATGCAGCCCTTGCTTCTTCAAACCATTCATTCGGTACATTATCAAAAAGTAATACAATAATATTTTCATTGGAAGAGATCGTAAACTGCTGTCCCATATCCAGACATAGTTCCCCTTCCGCATACTCGAATGCATTCTTATCCGCGGTCAGAAACAGTGATCCATACGCCACAATCTGGACTAACAATAATACTGTTGTCGTGAGCTGTATCACCTTACTCCATTTTTTTTTGCAAAGAAATGTGACTGTAATTACCAGTACAAGTACTGTTCCCCAGAAAACTGCATTTTTTATCACACGTCCCGACTCCGGCATATATCCTTCTGCTGTCACCCCGATCTGGTCAATTCCCCTGTTCAGAAACATAACCTGAATATATCCGGCAATTGACAGTCCCCAGAGTATGCTAAGGACTATTTTTCTTATGATATCTGGCAAAAATGCCAGAACCGCTGCAATCACAATTGAAGTTCCAATCCCAGATATAAGAAATACCCATCCAAATTCTCCATAGACAAATCCCAATTCCGTATAATTGCCAAAAAACACCTCCGATGGTCCAAAAATTCCAATCATAAAAATGATCAGGAAAACAGATTCCAAACTCATCAGGAATTTCTTCAAATAATTTTTATTCTGCATTTCCAACACCTCTGATATATTGTTAACCTTTAATATATTACATGATAAACCCGTGTATTTCAAGATTTTTAAAATGAATACTACCCCAATATAGTGTTCTATGCTATAATTGCATTCGTAATTTTGCAATTGAAATACATTTAATTAGGAAAGAGGAAAATCATGTCAAAAAAAGCTGTTTTACCTGGTTCTTTTCTTAAGAACTATTTTTTTACATTATTGATCGTATTTTTACCACTGTTTATGTTCGGCGTTTTCGGTCCGTCTGAGATTTTTTTCGGCAACTACAGTGAATTTGGTTTTATCTATAGGGAATTTGGATGGAAATTTCTGGGAATTTCTGTAGTCCTTGCGCTTTTTATCGCCCTGATCTTACAGATTGTTCCAAAATTTCCGCGAACACTGATTCTCTCCGTTTTATGGGGTTTTACCATTGCCGGGTATATTCAGACCATGTTTCTGAATAAAAATCTCGACCAGATTGGGGTATCTGCTGAAGGATATACAGCCAATGCTACACGGGTCATCCTGAATGCTTTATTCTGGCTTGTTATCCTGGCTGCATCTGTGCTTATCTGTGTTTTCAAAAAAGACCTTTGTACCCGACTGCTGACCGTAACCAGTAGTATTCTCCTTGGTATCCAGATTGTAGGATTTGTGTCTTTATTTCTTACAGCAGATGCTTCTGCAATGGCTTACAATGACACCGATGGAGAACTCTCCCTAAGCGGTGCCGAACAATATACACTCTCCTCTAATGAAAATATTATCCTGTTTGTTCTGGATAATTTTTCCAACACTTTCTGGGATGAGGCGCTCGCTGCCTACCCGGATATGACAGATTCTCTTTCTGATTTTACCTATTATAATAACGCCGACTGTGCCTACTGGGGTACTTATCCATCTCTTGCACATATGCTTACCGGGAATCCTCTGGATACAGATCTTTCTGTGAATGACTGGTTAAAGCAATGCTGGGATAACGACTCCACAAACGCATACTATAAACTTCTTGAAAAACACAATTACAAGGTGAATCTATATACTCCTGTGACCAGTCTTCTTACCGGAACCGATACTCTGGAAGTACTTCAGGGGAAAATAGATAATGTAGGAACTGAATCTTCCTCAAGAGAGATTGACTATGAAAAGCTTAATAAAACCATGCTGCAAATGTCCTGCTATCGTTTCCTGCCTGAATATTTCAAACCTGGTTTTGATGTAAAAAACTCACAATACACCACAATTGTATCCTACCCGGATAACGAAATGATGTATTCCAACTATAGTTTTTACGAAAAATTACAAGATACCAGACTAAGCCTTGATTCAACGTCCAACTATTTTACGATCCAGCATCTGAATGGCACCCATGAATTCGTCAACGACGAAAACTGCGCTTATGATCCCGATAATGCAACTTGTGCGACAACTGTAAAAGGTATTTTTACAATGCTTGATGCCTACTTACAGCAGCTTAAAGACCTTGGTATTTATGATAACTCAACGATTATCATTACCGCCGATCATGGTTCAGAAGCACGTTCACAGATGATTTTCTTTATGAAAGGAAAAAATGAAACGCACGACTCTATGCAGACAACGAATGCTCCAATCAGCCTGAATGATCTTGTTCCTACCATTGTGGAAGCTATAGGTGAAGATTATGCTCCATACGGTCAGAGTGTCCACGATTTTTCTGCTGACGAGTCCAGGGAACGCAGCGTTTACATCCGCGTAAGAGACGATGCATATCCTGCCGTCAAACGCTTCGATGGCGTGACCGAAGGCGGCATGAATGCTTATCATGTATATACTTATTATGGCACACTGAAAGACCTTGTCTTTCTTTATGACAATGGATATTATACACCTGTACAGGTAATTGATTCCTATTTCTAATGATTACTTAAGGAGATTTTTATGTCATTTAACTCATCTGACTTTTTAATTTTTTTCCCGATTGTGGTATTGATATACTTTCTGATTCCACAAAAGCTGAAAAACTACTGGCTTCTGATTGCCAGCTACTATTTCTATATGTGCTGGAATGCCAAATATGCTCTGATCATTCTTTTTTCTACCATTGTGACATACCTTAGCGGTCTTGCATTGGATACGCTCCAGCAAAGATCTGCTGATCCGCTTATCACGCGGAAGAAAAAAATAGTTGTAGCTATTAGTGTTTTATTAAACCTGTCCCTGCTTTTTTATTTTAAATATATTAATTTTGCAATCGGAATTTTAGGGGATGCACTGTCCGTCTTCCATATACAGCTCAATCTTCCATCTGTCGATATTCTTCTTCCTGTCGGCATCTCTTTCTATACCTTTCAGGCACTGGGATATACGATTGATGTTTACCGTGGAAATACCTGTGCTGAAAAGAATTTTTTTCAGTATGCACTTTTTGTATCATTCTTTCCGCAGCTGGTCGCCGGTCCAATCGAACGTTCCAGCCACCTGCTGCAACAGCTTGCCACACCACATAAGTTTAATTCGGATGAAGCCAAAAGCGGTCTTTTACTGATGCTCTGGGGATTTTTCTTAAAAATTGTACTGGCTGACCGTATTGCAATCTTCGTTGACTGGGTTTACGGTGATTATCACACCTTTGGTGGATGGTATCTGATCGTAGCCACTGCACTTTTTGCCATTCAGATCTACTGTGATTTTGCCGGATACTCTATTATCGCTATGGGGGCTGCCCAGATTCTCGGTATCCGGTTAATGGAAAACTTCCAGTCTCCTTATCTGGCAGTTTCTGTTGCTGACTTCTGGAGAAGATGGCATATTTCCCTGACTTCCTGGTTCAGGGACTACCTCTACATTCCGCTCGGTGGAAGCAGATGCAGTAAATGGCGCAAATATATGAACAAAATGATTGTTTTCCTCGTAAGTGGTCTCTGGCATGGTGCCAAAATCTCATTTGTCGTGTGGGGTGGACTTAACGGTCTTTACCAGATCATCGGAGAGATCCTGCAGCCTTTGCGTGATAAACTTGTAAAATTTTTTCGCTTAAACCGCAATTCCATCGGACATAAAGCCGTTCATATTATAGTGACTTTTGTCCTGATTGATTTCACCTGGATATTTTTCCGCGCCAACAGTTTTTCAGAAGCACTCACGATTCTCTCACAGATTATCCATGTACATAATCCATGGATTCTCTTTGATGGATCGCTTTATAATTGCGGACTAAATTCCAAAAACTTCTGCTTTATGCTTTTATGTATTTTGTTACTTTTTGTAACGGATTATTTAAAACAGAAGAAAATATGTATCCGTGAAATTGTCGCCAGACAGGATGCCTGGTGCCAGGTTCTGATCATAGCATTTTCCGTTGTTTTTATTCTTGTATTCGGAATCTACGGGACTTCCTATGACGCATCCAAATTTATTTATTTTCAATTTTAGAGGTAAAAATAATGAAAAAAATAGTATGCTGCATCAGTTGTGCTGCCATCATTGGTATCTCCGTATTCTATGCCGGACGCCTTTTACAACCTAATTTTACAGTGGATGCTTTCCATGCAATAGAATCTTTTCATTCCATGCCTGAAAATTCATTCGATGTCATTGCCTGTGGCTCCAGCCATGTATATAAAGGATTAAATGTAAATGAAATGACAGAAAGATATGGATTCAGTGCTTATAATTATGGCTGTAACTGGCAATTTCTTAATACCACCACTTTGTTCTTTGAGGACGCCCTAAGAACACAATCTCCTAAAGTGATATTAATTGAAACCTTTAACGTAGACAAAGTTCATGAAGACACGGATCTCAATGGTGAAATTTATTACACAAAAGGCATTTCCGATTTTAAAGGAAAAAGAGAATATTTAGCCCAATGCTTTGGTAAGAATAAGGATCGTTACTTATCTTACTATATCCCATTACTTGCCTTTCACGAAAACTGGACAAACGTTAATTATTACAGTTTTGATTCCGGAACTTCCGTCGAAGAGTATCAGGCAGCGCATGGTTTTTCAGGCAGCGACCATATTGTTCCAACAGTGATCTCCAATCCCGCAACGTTCGAGCAGAAAGAGCTGCCTGATAGTTCTGTCAGATTATTAGATAAAATTGTAAACATCTGCAATGAAAATAATATTCGTCTTATCTTTTATACTGTTCCTTATGAGGGGGAATATAATTATTCAGATGCCATGGCCGAATATGCTGCTGCCAACAACTGCACTTACCTTAACCTGTTTGAACACATGGATGATGTCGGGCTCAACGGTGATACAGATTTTATGGATATCGAACACCTGAATATAAGCGGAGCAACCAAAGTTGCCGACTATCTTGGAGAATATATTGTTTCTCATAATCTGCTCTCTGAGACAGATTAAAAACTCTGTATTTATCATAAGGAGATTTATAATGAGCAAAAGAATTTCTATTTTACATTTTTTATCAAACTATATCATTGTGTTACTCCCAATATTTACACTCTGCGTGATGGGACCTACCGAAATATACTTTGGAAATTATAAAGAGTTAGGCTTTACTTATCAAGAATTCGGGTGGAAATTTTTATTTTTTTCATTTTTAATCACCACCTTATTAACCCTAATTCTTTCCTTTTTACCTGACAAAATTCAGAAATATTTTTTGTCTGTCATTTACTGGATTGGAATTGCAGGTTACCTGCAGACTATGTTTTTAAATAAACAGCTGGATCTGATGGGTGTAAGTGCAGAATCTTATTCGGCTACCCGGATGAAAACCGTTCTCAATGCTTGTTTATGGTTTGTTTTACTTGTTTTAATTTTGTTTTTTACCATGTATCCAAAAACAAAAATGCATAAAATATTATCAATAACAAGCGGCATTATCTTTGGCATGCAACTTGCCGGTTTTCTCTCACTCTTTCCAACCGCTGACGAAGCTGCTTTTTCTTATCCAACAGAAGAATTATGTCTTGACGGAAGTGAACAATATACCATTTCCTCGAAAGAAAATATTATATTATTTGTACTGGATAATTTTGCAATAGACTATTACACCTCTGCTGTTCAGACGTATCCGGAATTAACAGATCAGCTTAAGGATTTTACTTATTACTCAAATGCAGACTGCAATTATCACGGGACCTATCCATCTCTTGCGCACCTTATCACTGGGAATGAGTTAGATCCATCCCTTACCGTTGATGACTGGCTGACACAATGTTGGACAAATGACATAACAAATGATTACTTTTCCCTCTTAGAATCCGAAGACTATAAAGTAAATTTATATACACCTGTCACAAGTATCCTCACTGGCACAAACTCTTTGGAACTATTAGATGATAAAATCAATAATGTCACTTATAAATCCAATACCCGAATGATTGACTATTCGAAACTTTACAAAACAATGCTTTATATGTCGTGTTATCGCTTTATGCCAGAATACTTTAAACCAGCTTTTGATGTAAAAAATGAGACTTATACATCCATCGTAAGCTACCCTGAAAATGCAGTCCAACATGCTAATTATGATTTTTACAGCAATTTATTATCCACTGGACTGACATTAGACAATTCCTGTAATTATTTTACTATCCAGCATTTAAATGGAACGCACGAATTTACCACAAATGAATTTTGTGAATATGATGAGCAGAATTTATCCTGCGAATCTACTGTCAAAGGTATTTTTACAATGTTGAATGTGTACATAGAACAATTAAAAAAACTGGGTGCCTATGATAATTCTACTATCATTATTACCTCTGATCACGGCACAATCGACCGTCCACAAATGATTTTCTTTATAAAAGAGAAAAATGAAACTCATAAAATGATGCAGGAAACATCCGCTCCTATTACCTTAAATGAATTAGTCCCTACTATCGTGGAATCTCTCGGTAAGGACTATTCAGAATTTGGTTCAAGTATTCATGATTTTAATGACGGTGAACTGCGTGAACGTACCGTTTATATTCGCGATTTTGATGAAAGTAAACCACCTGTGCCATGCTACGATGGTCTCCGAGATGGAAAAGTCAATGCTTATCGTGTCTATACTTATACTGGCGGTGAAGCCGAATTTGTAAATGCACTTTACGGTGACGATGTTATCACTATCCCAATGATTGATTCTTATTTTTAATATTTATGTAATAAAATTACGAAATGGAGTCTTAAATGAACGCAAAAAAAACTTTATTACTTTTTTTATCCAATTTCATTATTATCTGCTTTCCAATTTTTATACTCTTTGTTATGGGACCATCTGAAATATTTTTTGGCAATTATAAGGAATTTGGATTTGTCTATCAGGAATTTGGATGGAAATTTTTGATTTTTGCTTTCTTAATATCATTTATTTTTACGCTTGTTATTTCATTCTTTCCAGACAAGCTCGGAAAATATATTCTTTCTGTTTTCTGGGGAATCGGAATTGCAGGATATATCCAGACAATGTTTTTAAACCGCCATCTGGAACAAATGGGTGCCCGTGCAGAAGCATACACCGCATCACCTTCAAAAATAATTGTAAATTCCATTATTTGGGCAACTATCATTTTGGGAGCTTTGCTGTTTGCAAAATTTCAACAGAATATCTTCAAAAAAGTAATGTTAACATCCTCTCTCATTATTCTGGGGATGCAATGTGTTGGATACATTTCACTTTTCCCCTCCGCAGATAAATCCGCCTTTACATACTACAGTGACAAGGACGAACTTATCCTGGATGGAAGTAAGCAATTTACCGTATCCTCAAATGATAACATTATCTTATTTATTCTGGATAATTTTTCCAGCACTTACCTTGCATCTGCCGTTGAAAAATATCCGGATTTAAAGGATTTTCTGCATGATTTCACTTATTACAATAATGCCGACTGCAATTACCATGGAACCTATCCATCACTACCGCATTTACTAACAGGAAACGATTTAGATCCTTCGTTATCTGTTGATGACTGGTTAGAAGATTGTTGGACAAATACTACTACAAACGATTATTTTTCTATTTTATCTGATGCCAATTACAAAGTAAATTTATATACTCCAACGACATCTATTCTGACAGGTAATCATTCTCTGCCGCTTCTTGACGGAAAAATTAGTAATATAACTACAAAACAAAGTTCTATTTGCATTGATTACCATAAACTGTATAAGACAATGTTCTATATGTCCTGCTATCGCTTTATGCCAGAATATTTCAAATCCTTTTTTGACGTATCAAATGAAACATATACCACTATTGTATCTTATCCGCAAAACAATATTTTACATACGAACTATGATTTTTATAATCATCTCATAGAAAATGGTCTGACAACTGATTCATCTGGTAATTATTTCATAATTCAGCACTTAAATGGTACACATGAATTCACAACCGATGAAAATTGTCAGTTTGATGATCAGAATGCAACTTGCCAATCAACCGTTAAAGGAATTTTCACTATGCTTGAAGCTTATTTGAACGAATTAAAAACACTAGACGTTTATGATGATTCAACTATTATTATCACCTCTGATCATGGTGACGTTGAATATCCACAAATAATCTTTTTCATCAAGGAAAAACAGGAATCCCACGAATCACTTAATGGTACTGGTGCCCCTATTACTTTAGACGAACTTGTTCCAACCATCGTTCAATCACTTGGCAAAGATTATGGTGAATTTGGTTATAGTATACATGATTTTTATCCCGATCAGCAACGGGAACGTCTGCTTTATATCCGGGATTATGACGCTTCTTATCCAGATGTTCCACGCTACGATGGAATCTCTTCCGGTGGATCAAACGTATACCACTTATACAACTATACAGGTAATATTGATGATCAGATTAATGCCTTGCAAAATTATCAATACACAACAATACCAATGGTTGACTCTTATTTTTAAACACAGCCTGCAAATAAAAAGTCAAGGCTAAAATGAAAGAACTTTGAAAATTTT
>OLVW01002564.1_pt1 | contig 12917 bp, 9 predicted proteins | sample 1673301 | NCBI WGS metagenome assembly OLVW01 (sample SAMEA3178941, study PRJEB25190) | human gut metagenome
ATGGGTACTGCCCCGGAGAACATCCGCCACTTCATTGAGCTGCGCGGCATCGGCATCGTCAACGTGGCTCGTGTGTACGGCGTGGGTGCTGTCAAGCTGAGTGAGAGTCTGGATCTGGTGGTGCAGTTGGAGGCATGGGACCCCACCAAGAACTACCAGCGCACCGGTCTGGAAAGTGAATACTACGACATTCTGGGCGTGAGCATTCCCAGCACCAGCATCCCGGTCTCTCCCGGCCGCAATCTGGCTGTGGTGCTGGAGACCGCAGCCATCAATAACCGCCAGAAGAAGATGGGCTACAACGCAGCCAAGGAGCTGCTGATCCGGCTGGGACTGGATGACAAAATGGACTGAATCTCTCTATAAAAAGGAGTCTGACCCTATGGAACAACTCAAGCAGCTGCTGACCGCAGCAGACATTGCTTATAAAGAAAATGAGCCGCTGGCGGCGCATTGTACCTTTAAAATCGGCGGCCCGGCGCGGCTGTTCGTGCAGCCGATAGACCATGCGCAGCTTTGCCGCGCCGTTGCCCTGTGCAAGGCGCAGGGCGTTCGGTATTATTTGCTGGGCAACGGCAGTAATATCCTGTTTGCCGACGAGGGCTACAATGGCGCAGTGCTGGATATTTCTTCTATGCAGGACGCTGTGGAGGTGCACGGAACACAACTCACCGCCGGGGCGGGCGTGCGGCTCTCGGCGCTGTGCAAAACGGCGCTGGAACACGGCCTGACCGGACTGGAATTTGCTTATGGTATCCCCGGCACGGTGGGCGGCGCGGTCTACATGAACGCCGGTGCCTACGGCGGAGAGATGAAGGACGTGCTGACCACGGTGCAGTACCTTACCGCCGAGGGCGAAATAAAAGAGGCTGCGGCAGCAGAACTTGACCTGCGCTACCGCCACAGCATTTTTGAAGAAAACGGCGGCTGTATCCTCTCGGCACAGTTTGCCCTGATTCCGGGCGAGCCGGAAGCCATCCGCACCAAAATGGACGAACTGATGGCAAAGCGGCTGGACAAGCAGCCGCTGGATAAGCCTAGCGCAGGCAGCACCTTTAAGCGCCCGGTGGGCGCTTTTGCCGCTGCCCTCATCGACCAGTGCGGTCTGCGGGGCTACCGGCACGGCGGTGCCGCCGTCAGCGAGAAGCACTGCGGCTTTGTGGTGAACCTTGGCGGCGCCACCTGCGCAGACGTGCTGGCGCTGTGCGAGGAAGTGCGCACCATCGTAAAAGAAAAGACCGGTTACGATCTGGAAAAAGAGATCCGCGTAGTCCGCTAAACTGCGGGAATAGAGGGAGTGTGGAATACAGATGGAGCTATTGATCGTCAGCGGACTTTCCGGTGCGGGAAAGTCTGTGGCTATGAATGCGCTGGAGGATATCGGATTTTTCTGCATCGATAACGTCCCGGCGGGGCTGCTGCCCAGCATTACGGCGTTTTCCAAGGCTGGCGACAACCAGCTGGAGCGGGTGGCACTTTCCATGGATGTGCGCGGCTGCCGCAGCAGGGAACAGATCGAGACTGCCCTGCAGCAGCTGGACGAGCAGAAAACACCCTATAAGATCCTGTTTCTGGATGCGCCGGACGATGTGCTGATGCGCCGTTACAGCGAGACCCGCCGCCGCCACCCCATCAGCATTGCAGAGGGCATCTCTACCCGAGATGCCTTTTTGAAGGAGCGTCAGATCTTACAGCCTTTGAAAGACCGCGCAGACTATACCATCAACACCGGGTTGCTCTCCACTTCCCAGAATAAAGAGCGCATTTGCGATCTGTTTCTAAAAAACGGCGGGGCGAAAAATGCCATGCGGCTCACCATCATGTCCTTCGGATTCAAGTTTGGTCTGCCGCCGGAAGCAGACCTTGTACTGGATGTGCGCTGCCTGCCAAACCCCTTCTATGTGCCAGAACTGAAGCACAAGACTGGGCTGGATCAGGAAGTGGTGGATTTTGTCATGGGCCACCCCGAAGCGCAGGAACTGCTGCACCGGTATGAGAACTTTTTGCAGTACGCCCTGCCGCTTTATGTCAAGGAAGGCAAAAGCCAGCTGACCATTGCGGTGGGCTGTACGGGCGGCAAGCACCGCTCTATCACATTTGCACGCAAGCTTGCGGAGTACTGCACCGCTCTGGGGTATGAACCCGGGGTGCAGCACCGGGATGCCGTGCGCTGAAAACAGAGGAACTACTATGAGTTTTGCATCCAGTGCGCGGGAGGAGATCGCGCAGCGCAGCCCCACCAAGGAATGCTGTGTGCGTGCAGCTGCCTATGGCATTGCCTGCTTTGCCAAATACTTTGATGCTCGCGGCCTTGTGCTGCAAACCGAGCAGCCCCATACGGTGCAGCTGGCACAGCAGCTGTTCGCCCGCTGCGGCATCCGGGGCGAGATATTGGAAAAGCCCCGCGCCAGCGGTGTGCTGTACGAGTTCAATATCCGCGATGCGGAGCAGGTTGCCCGCCTGCACGAGCTGTTCGGCACTACCGGCAGGGAGACCAGCTTGCAGATCGACCCCGGGCTTATCCGTTGCCAGACCTGCGTCAGCGCCTATATCGCCATGGCCTTTTTGTGCAGCGGCACGGTCACCGACCCGCAAAAGGAATATAATCTGGAATTTCTCACCTCCCGGACGAACCTCGCCCGGGATTTTGAAGCGCTGCTGGCCGAGCACGAGTTTGCGCCCCACCGCACCCGCCGCAACGGCGTGAACCTGATCTACGTCAAGACCGGTGCCAATGTGGAGCGTTTGCTCCGCTTTATGGGCGCTGCGGATGCAGCAACACAGATCAGCGTACTCAAGGCGTTCAAGCAGGTGCGCAACCAGACCAACCGGCAGACAAACTGCGATACCGCAAACCTTGGCAAAACGGCGCGGGCAAACGCTCAGACCCTGAAAGCCATCCGCTATTTGCAGGAGCAGCACGCACTGGAGACTTTGCCGGAGGTATTACAGCAGGCGGCGGCAAAGCGTCTGCAATACCCGGATCTTTCGCTTACCGCGCTGTGCGGCTGCTTTGACCCGGCTGTGAGCAAATCCGGCTTATCGCACCGGATGAAAAAGCTGGAGGCACTGGCAGAGAATCTCCGTCAGCGCCAGCAGGAGGGACAGGAGGCAGTACAATGAGTGAACCCACCGCAAATACCCGTCCCTTTGCCCACCTGCATATCCATACGGAATACAGCCTACTGGACGGTGCTTGCCGCATCGACCAGCTGATGGAGCGGGTGAAGGAGTGCGGACAGACCGCCATTGCCTGCACCGACCACGGCGTGATGTACGGTTGTGTGCAGTTTTATAAAGCCGCTAAAAAGGCGGGCATCAAGCCCATTATCGGCTGTGAGGTCTATGTTGCCACCCGTACCCGCTTTGATAAGGTAAATAAAATCGATGGCAACAACCACCTGATTCTGCTGTGCAAAAACGAGACCGGTTATAAGAACCTGATCAAAATGGTCTCTGCCGGTTTTGTGGAGGGCTTTTATTCCAAGCCCCGTGTGGATAAGCAGCTTTTGGAGCAATACCACGAGGGACTGATCTGCCTTTCGGCCTGTCTTGCGGGCGAGATCCCGCAGGCCATTCTGGCAGGGGACTACGAGCGCGCAAAGGCGACTGCGCTGTGGTACCGGGACCTGTTCGGTGCAGAGAATTACTACATCGAATTGCAGGATCATGGCCTGAAGGAGGATACTACCGTTCTGCCGCAGCTTATCAAGCTTTCCCGGGAGACGGGCATCCCCATGGCAGCCACCAACGACGCCCATTATCTGCGCAAAGAGGACGCCAAGATGCAGAGCATCCTGCTGTGCATCCAGACCGGCAAGACCATTCAGGACGCCGACCGTATGGAATTCCAGACCGATGAATTCTACGTCAAGACTACAGACGAGATGTACGAGCTGTTTTCCATGGTACCGGAGGCCTGCGCCAATACGGCAAAAATCGCCGAGCAGTGCAATTTTGACTTTGAGTTCGGCCACACCAAGATCCCTTACTACAAAGCCCCGGACGGCATGGATAATCAAGCTTACTTTGAAAAACTCTGTTGGGACGGCTTGGAACGCCGCTACGGCCCGGACGTGCCGCAGGCCAACATCGACCGCCTGAAATATGAGATCGGCGTGGTCAAGACCATGGGGTATACCAACTACTACCTCATTGTGTGGGACTACATCAATTTTGCAAAAAGTCAGGGCATCCCGGTAGGCCCGGGACGCGGCTCCGGTGCGGGCAGTATCGCTGCCTACTGCGTGGGCATCACGGATATCGACCCCATCCGCTATAACCTGATCTTCGAGCGCTTTTTGAACCCCGAGCGCGTCAGTATGCCGGATTTCGATGTGGACTTCTGCTACGAGCGCCGACAGGAGGTCATCGACTACGTCAACCGCAAATACGGTGCGGACCATGTGGCGCAGATCGTCACCTTTGGTACCATGGCCGCCCGCAACGCCATCCGGGATGTGGGCCGTGTGATGGGTATTCCATACCAGCAGGTGGACGTGGTAGCAAAGCTTGTGCCCATGGAGCTGAAAATGACCCTCAAGCGGGCGTTGGAGGTTTCCAGCGAGCTGAAAAAGCTCTACGATACCGACCCGCAGGTGACCGAGCTCATCGACACCGCACTGAAGGTGGAGGGTATGCCCCGGCACGCCTCCACCCACGCGGCGGGTGTGGTCATTACGCCGGAGCCGACGGATTATTATCTGCCGCTTGCCACCAACGACGGCCTGCCGGTGACTCAGTTCAATATGACCGAGATCGAAGAACTGGGTCTTTTGAAAATGGACTTTCTGGGTCTGCGCACCCTGACTGTCATCCGAGATGCGGAGGTTGCGGTGCAAAAGCAGCACCCGGAGTTCTCCATCCGTGATCTGGACTATGACGACCCGGATACCTATAAAATGCTGGGGCAGGGCGATACCGAGGGTGTGTTCCAGCTGGAATCCTCCGGCATGAAGCAGGTGCTTGTGGGCTTGCAGCCCCAGAACCTTGAAGACGTTATCGCTCTGATCAGTCTGTACCGCCCGGGCCCCATGGATTCTATTCCCACCTATCTGCGCAACCGGCACGAGCCGGACAAGATCAGCTACAAGACCCCGCAGCTGGCACACATTCTGGATGTGACCAACGGCTGCATCGTCTATCAGGAGCAGGTCATGCAGATCTTCCGGGAGCTGGCGGGCTTCTCCTTCGGACAGGCAGATAACGTCCGCCGCGCCATGAGCAAAAAGAAGCATGCCGTCATGGAAGCCGAGCGGGAACATTTTGTGCACGGCTGCACCGAGCCCGGCCACGAATGCCCGGGCTGTGTTGCCAACGGCATCCCGGAGCAGGTAGCAAACCAGATCTACGACGAAATGTCCAGCTTTGCGTCCTATGCCTTCAACAAGAGCCATGCGGCCTGCTACGCTTATGTGGCATTCCAGACGGCTTATCTCAAGTGCCATTACCCCAGCCAGTTCATGGCAGCACTGCTGACCAGCGTGCTGGATAATACGGATAAGGTCATCGAGTATTCCGGCGAGTGCGCCCGTCTGGGCATTAAAGTCCTGCCGCCGGATGTGAACATCTCCAACGGCGGCTTTACTGCTGACGACAACGGTCAGATCCGTTTTGGTCTGAACGCCGTGAAAAACGTAGGCCGCAACCTCATCGAGAACGCAGTCACCGAGCGCAGGGAAAAGCCCTACACCAGCCTTTACGATTTCTGCAAGCGGATGCACGGCAGCGAGCTGAACCGCCGCTCGGTGGAAAGCCTGATCAAAGCCGGTGCCTTTGACTGCTTCGGCTCCAACCGCCACAGCATGGTGGAAGCGGTAGAGGGCATCCTCAAGAGCATCGAGACCGACTCCCGCCGCAATCTGGAGGGGCAGCTGGATCTGTTCTCCGTAATGAGCGGGGAAGTGCAGCAAGGCCCGCAGGAGGATGTCTACGAGATCCGCCCCTTGGCAGAGTACACCCCTGCCGAGCTGTTGCAACAGGAAAAAGAGGTCAGCGGCCTGTACTTGTCCGGTCATCCGCTGGACGCTTACCGGGAAAAATCTGCCCGCATCGGCTCCCACACCATCAAAGACCTCACCGGCGAGGATGCCCATGTGCAGGACGGCGAAAAGGTGCGCATTGTGTGCGCAGTGGTCAAAAACCGCATGATGACGACCAAATCCAACAGCATGATGGCCTTTACCAGCGTGGAAGATCTGACCGGCACCATGGAGGTGATCGTGTTCCCCAAGGTGCTGGACAGGTTCCGGGATGCTATTCAGGAAAACGCTGTTGTGGTCATCGACGGTCGGCTTTCCGTGCGGGAGGATGAAGCCTCCAAACTGCTGGCAGACAGCATTCTGCCCATCGACAGCTACGACCCGACCCGTTTGGATAAAGGCCGCCCGGACCCTGTCAAAACAGCTGCCCGGCGGGTATTCATCCGTCTGCCGTCCCGCAGCTGCCCCCAGTACGATAAAGTGGTGAACCTGCTGGAGATTTTTGATGGCGATATCCCGGTGATCCTGTATCTGGAGGATACCAAGCAGAAGCTGGCCGCACCGCGCCGGCTGTACACTTCCGGGCATCCGCTCTTCTTCAAAGAACTGGAGCGGCTGCTGGGTGCAGAAAACGTTGCAACAAAATGACATATTTGTGCACGAATGGCACCGCGTGGGGCGATTTTAAATTTGATGAGTTGCATAAACTACAAAAATAGCGCGATATAACGTTATTATATCATGCTGCATAGATTTGCATAAAGTCTCAAAACCCTATTGAAATTTGTCTGGATGGTGTGCTATAATCAATAAAGGCGAATCAAAGCTGTTGCAAAGCAACAAGCCTGTTTCGGGAAGAAAAGGTTACAGGCAAAAGGGTAAATGAAGAACTGAACTGTAAATTGGAGGGAATCTCTCGTATGGAAAAGCAAATCAAAACGATTGGCGTGCTTACAAGCGGTGGTGATGCTCCCGGCATGAACGCTGCTGTGCGCGCTGTGGTACGCACCGGCCTGCATAAGGGCTTCCGTATGATCGGCATTCAGCGCGGCTACAACGGCCTGCTGAACGGCGAGTGCTTTGAAATGAACCTGCGCAGCGTTTCTAACATCATTTCTGCTGGCGGCACTATTCTGTATACGGCACGCTGCCTAGAGTTCAAGACTAAGGAAGGTCAGGATAAGGGCGCTGAAAAGTGCCGCGAGCTGGGCATTGATGCGCTGGTCGTTATCGGTGGCGACGGCTCCTACCGCGGTGCCCGTGCACTGGCACACCGCGGCATCCCCATGATCGGCCTGCCCGGCACCATTGATAACGATATCGGCTGCACCGATTACACCATCGGCTACGATACCGCCATGAACACCGCGCTGGAAATGATCGACAAGCTGCGCGACACCACCCAGAGCCACGACCGCTGCAGTGTGGTCGAGGTCATGGGCCGCAACGCCGGTTACATCGCTCTGAACGTGGCCATCGCCTCCGGCGCTATGGCTGTGCTGCTGCCCGAGAAGGAATTCGATATGCAGCGCGACATTCTGGATAAGATCGCCGAGACCCAGAAGACCGGCAAGCGCCACTTTATCATCATTGTGGCCGAGGGCGTGGGTCATGCACAGGAGATTGCCAACGAGATTCAGGCACGCACTGGTATCGATTCCCGCGCAACCATTCTGGGTCATGTGCAGCGCGGTGGTTCTCCCACCCTGCGCGACCGCGTGAATGCTTCTGCTATGGGCTATCAGGCTGTCTGTCTGCTGGAGCAGGGCAAGTATAACCGCATCGTCGGCATGAGGGGCGAGAAGCTGGTGGACTACCCTGTGGACGAGGCTTTGGAGATGACCAAGAGCCTTGACCCCGTGCTGGTGGACGTGTGCAACACCATTTCCATCTGATCATAACATCAAATGCAAGAGCCATTCTCTCAGGTTTTCTGAGCGGATGGCTTTTTTGCTGCCAATTTTTCAGAATTGACGTATTATAAGTAAAAACCAACAACTTTTTGTTTACAAACGCCTCCGATTCAGTTATACTGAGAAAAACGGAGGTGCTGCCATGAAATACAGCTGGATCGACACGGAACTTCTGCAAAAGCCTGGCGTTACCAAAGACTTACAGGCAGAGTGGAACTGGATAAGGTATCACATCGGCGGCAAAATGTTTGCAGCCGTCTGTCTGGATGATGCCACGGGAAAGCCGGTGTATATCACCTGCAAGCTGGACCCCGCCGAGGGCGATTTTCTGCGCCGACAGTATGAGGATATCATTCCGGGCTACTATATGAATAAGGTGCATTGGAACTCCGTAAAAGCAGATGGAAACGTGCCGGATGCACTGCTGCGGGAGATGCTGGAAAAATCTTATCGGCTGGTGCTGGGCGGCTTTAGCAAAAAGAAACAGCGCGCGCTGCTGGAAGGAGAAAAGAAGGATGCCATTTGACTACAAGAAAGAATATAAAGAGTTCTATCTCCCGCCGAAGAAACCGCAGATTCTCACCGTCCCTGCGATGAATTTTGTGGCGGTGCAGGGCAAAGGTGACCCCAACGACCCGGCAGGGGAATACAAGGCAGCGCTGGAGTTGCTATACGGCATTGCATTTACTATCAAAATGAGCTATAAGGGCAGCCATAAAATGGACGGCTATTTTGAATATGTCGTTCCGCCGCTGGAGGGACTGTGGCATCAGCCCGGTGCAGAGGGCGTGGATTTTTCCAACAAGGAGACCTTTATCTGGACCTCCATGATCCGTCTGCCGGAATTTGTCACCCGTGCCGAATTTGACTGGGCGGTGCAGGAAGCCACAGCCAAAAAGAAAAAGGACTTTTCCAAGGTAGAATTTTTCACCTACGATGAAGGCCTGTGCGTGCAGTGTATGCACATCGGCTCCTATGATACCGAACCGGAGACCCTGCGGCAGCTGGATGCGTTTGCAGCGGAGCAGGGATATTGCCCGGATTTTTCAGACACACGCTTCCATCACGAGATCTATCTGGGAGACCCGCGCCGCACCGCACCGGAGAAGCTGAAGACCGTGCTGCGACATCCGATCCGCAGAATGAAATGACAGGAAACTTCACAAAAACTGTCGCTTTTTCTTGTAAGATGTGCTATACTAAAATTATCTGTAAAACACACTTAAAAATGGAGGAAAACATCATGCAGCATGAAACTGTCATCGTGCTGGACTTTGGCGGACAGTACAATCAGCTGATTGCCCGCCGCGTCCGAGAAAATAATGTCTACTGCGAGATCTATTCCTATAAAACCGATCTTTCGGTCATTAAGGCCAAGAATCCCAAGGGCATTATCTTCACCGGCGGCCCCAACAGCGTTTATCTAGAGGACTCTCCCACCATCGACCCCGAGATCTTCAGCTGGGGCGTGCCTGTGCTGGGCATCTGCTACGGTAGCCAGCTGATGATGCACCTGCTGGGCGGTCATGTCTGCCGCGCTCCCGAGCGTGAGTACGGTAAGACCGAGGTGTTCGTGAACACCGAGAGCAAGCTGTTCACCGATGTACAGCCCTCTACCATCTGCTGGATGAGCCACAACGACTACATCGAGCAGGCGGCTCCCGGCTTCCAGATCACTGCCCACACTGCAAACTGCCCTGTGGCAGCCGTTGAAAATGCCGAAAAGGGTCTGTACGCCGTACAGTTCCACCCGGAGGTGCTGCACACCGCCGAGGGCAAGAAGATGCTGCGCAACTTTGTGTACAACGTCTGCGGCTGCTCCGGCGACTGGAAGATGGATTCCTTCGTAGAGAACAACATCAAGGCTCTGCGGGAGCGCATCGGCGAGGGCAAGGTACTGTGCGCCCTGTCCGGCGGCGTGGATTCCTCCGTGCTGGCCGCTATGCTGGCTAAGGCCATCGGCAAGCAGCTGACCTGCGTGTTCGTGGACCACGGCCTGCTGCGCAAGAACGAAAAGGAAGAGGTATGCTCTGTCTTTGGCCCGGGCAACGCCAACGGCTTCGACATCAACTTCATCTGTGTGGATGCCCGCGACCGCTACTTCAGCAAGCTGAAGGGCGTCACCGAGCCGGAGCGCAAGCGCAAGATCATCGGCGAGAAGTTCATCCGCACCTTCGAGAAGGCCCAGCGCCAGGTCCTCGAAGAGGCCGGCGCCCGCGGCAAGGAGGTCAAGTTCCTCGTGCAGGGCACGCTCTACCCCGACGTCGTCGAATCCGGCGGCGGCGACGGCGCGGCCAACATCAAGAGCCACCACAACGTCGGCGGCCTGCCCGAGGACATCAAGTTCCAGCTCATCGAACCGCTGCGCACTCTGTTCAAGGATGAGGTGCGCGCCATCGGCACCGAGCTCGGTCTGCCCGACGAAATCGTCTGGCGTCAGCCCTTCCCGGGCCCGGGTCTGGGCATCCGCATCATCGGCGAGATCACCAAGGAGCGCCTCGACCTGCTGCGCGAGGCCGACGCCATCGCCCGCGAGGAACTCTCCAAGGCCGGTCTCGACCGCGACATCTGGCAGTGCCCGGTCGTGCTTCTGGCTGACGTTCACTCTGTCGGCGTCCAAGGCGACGAGCGCACCTACGGCTCGCCGATCGTCCTGCGCCCGGTCAGCTCGGAAGACGCCATGACCGCCGACTGGTCCCGTGTCCCCTACGATGTGCTCGCCACGATCTCCACGCGCATCACCAACGAATGCCGCCAGATCAACCGCGTCGTCCTCGATTGCACCTCCAAGCCGCCGGCGACCATCGAATGGGAGTAAGCCGATAGGGCTTTGACCTGCTCTTTTGAGTGCCGTGGTGTACCGCTGAGTTTCGTTTCGTACGAGAGTCATGGCAAAACCGCCAGCGACGGCAGTGAGTAAAAACGATTTCCTAGCCTCCGTTCCCTCGTTGGAACGGAGGCTTTTTCTTTGCCGTTTTACTCCCTTTCACCTGCGATTTCGCCATTTACTCCCCGTGTTTCAAGACAACAAGGCACGGGGAGGTATTCGAGGGAATGGGAGTAAGGATTTATCCCAAGTGAGTTGACGCGCGGTTTTTGTCCCCGAGGGCGAAACGGGGCCGTTTCGGGGCCCGTGAAACTCAAATCGAACTCAACGGGCATTTTTTGCTGGGCGTTCCAATGTTCCCGTTCCGTGGGATACCCTGATTCTCTCTGTGGTACTGTTTGTGGTGTTTCCTCTGGCTGGCGGTATGCTGACCCGTTCGGCTGTCATCAAGCGGAAGGGGCAGTGTACTTTGAGGAGACTTTCATCCATATGTTTGACAGTGTAACTACCATTGGCTTATTGCTGACGCTGGTGATGATTTTCTCGTTCCAAGGCAATACCATTCTGGAAAAACCTCTGCACATTGTTTTGATTGCGGTACCGCTGATTTTACAGACCTTCCTGATTTTTGCGATTGCGTATATCGCTTGCCGGGTTTTGAAGCTGCCCTACAAGATTGCTGCTCCCGCCGGAATGATTTGTGCTTCCAACTTCTTTGAACTGGCTGTTGCTGTTGCAATCGCCTTGTTTGGAACGACTTCCCCTGCGGCACTGGCAACGACTGTGGGTGTGCTGACAGAAGTTCCCGTGATGCTGTTCCTTGTAAAAAAACGCAAATAAAACGAAAGACTGGTTCAAATATGAGTAAGAAAAAGGTGTCATTTATCTGCGTCCATAATTCCTGCCGCAGTCAGATTGCCGAGGCCTTGGGAAAGCACTTGGCTTCCGATGTGTTTGAAAGCTATTCCGCAGGAACGGAAACAAAACCGCAAATCAATCAGGATGCTGTCCGCATTATGAAAGAACTGTACGGGATTGACATGGAGAAAACCCAGTATTCCAAACTGATCTCGGATATTCCTGCCCCTGATATTGCAATCTCCATGGGGTGCAATGTGGGCTGTCCTTTCATTGGTAGAGCATTTGACGATAACTGGGGATTAGAAGATCCGACCGGAAGCGAAGATCAAGTCTTTGTCGAGATCATTCGAGAGATTGGAAAACGGATTCTACAGTTGAAGCAGTCCCTTATTTGATTGAAATAGCACTCTGCTTGTGGTATAATACAGATGATCCAAACCATTGCTTTTCTGCTGATAACATTGGGCTTGATAATCTTTTGATAACAGGAGTCCGACAACGCCGTATAAGTTGGATAATTGGTATCAAATTGAGCAACTAAGAGTCAAATCCCCTAAACAGTATTGTTTAGAACCAGTTTTACTTTGGCGAGTGGGAGTAAACTGGAGCGGATTTTGCGCAATCGAAATTCCGTCCGTAGAGTGTCGCAGTGTGCCGCCACGTACGAAAAAGCGTAAAGCCACCTGTGATTTTGGGTGAGTAAAAACTATTGAGACCCTCTGGAAACAACGTTTTCAGGGGGTCTCTTTATGCCTTTTGACCTGCAGTTTCAGTCATTTTTACTCTAAAAGCGCGTACACCACGGACATGGCGACACGCAGCGGACGAAGAGTAAAGGATTTTTCGGAGAGTGAACTGTCCCAGTAGTTTGTCCCACCACCCCAAAAACGCCCCTGAAACTCAAGTGAAACTCAATAGGAACGCAAGGGCGTCATCGTGCGAGCACCGCAGCCTGAGCCGCCGATACCAGGCTCGTTTGCGACGCCGTCGCTGCTTGCCTGGATCGTCAACGGCAAGTACGTCATGTCGCTGCCGCTCTACCGCATAGAGACAGACCTCAAGGCGTGCGGCGCGACGATATCGCGCCAGGACATGGCGAACTGGATGATGAACGTGCACGCGCGCTGGCTGGCGAAGGTCCATGAGAGAATGAAGGTCGAGCTGCTGTCGCATGTCAGGATTCATGCCGATGAGACCACGGTTCAGGTCCTGAAAGAGCCGAACCGCGAGGCGAAGAAGAAATCGAGGATGTGGCTGTTCTGCTCGGCGCGCTGCGACGTGTGTTTGTGTTCAATTAGTTGTTGCGGGTTTAGTCACGATGATTTTTCGGGTTTA
>OLVW01002571.1_pt1 | contig 12884 bp, 10 predicted proteins | sample 1673301 | NCBI WGS metagenome assembly OLVW01 (sample SAMEA3178941, study PRJEB25190) | human gut metagenome
CGGCTCTTTACTGTTCCAAGTGGGAGGTTCAGCTTTTCTGCGATTTCACGGTACTTGAAACCGGAGACATGCATGGAGAAAGGTATCTTGTACTCACGTGGCAAGGCATTGACAATGCGGTGCATTTCCTTCAGGTCGTAGGCGCCTTCTGTGCTGTCGAGTGTGAGGTCGTGCGGCGTGTTCAGATGATAGAGATTGTCTGTGGTATCTACAAATGTCTGGTCACGTACCACTTTACGGTAATTGTTGATGAAAATATTACGCATGATGGTATATATCCATCCTTTAAAGTTGGTATCAGGTGTATACTTCTCTTCATTGTCCAGAGCTTTTAATGATGTCTCTTGAAGCAGATCGTTGGCTTCTTCGCGGTTGGAGGTTAATTTATATGCAAAGCGTAATAAGTCGTTTTGAACTCCGAGTAGGTCTTGGGTAAATGTTCTATTATTCATAATGGATGTTTTTTTAATTATTGTTCGTTTTATTGATGATGCAAAGTTATGGATGATTCTTTTTTTTGATAGACGGAAATCAAACTCTCTTTGGGGGGAAATCTAATAATTGGCAGTTTTCAGGTGGTTTTGGTTAGCTTTCAGTGCTTCGGATAGCTGGAAAGGTGGAATGTAACCAGAGGTTACTACCTGATTTTTGTAAATAATATTATCGCAAAGCGTAACGGCTTGAATATGTTCGTGCAGAAATATAAAGGCGAGGCCATGAAAGGTAGACATGGGATTGTCCCGGCCTACCTTTCTCTCTTTTGATACAACTAAAATTTGTACTCTTCTTAATTTATGGAAATCACTGGTTTTATATGCTGGGTTCTTAAACAAAATCCTTCAAGTCTTGTTGTAGTTTTTGGCGGGTGAAGTAAATGCGGCTCTTTACCGTGCCTAAGGGTAACCCCAGCTTCTCTGCAATTTCGCGGTACTTGAAGCCGGAGACATGCATGGAGAAGGGAATCTTGTACTCCCGTGGAAGGGCGTTGACAATGCGGTGCATCTCTTTCAGGTCATATGCGCTTTCTGTGCTTTCAAAAGCGGCGTCGCGCGGCAGGTTCAGGTGATAGAGATTGTCCGTGGTATCCACGAAAGTCTGGTCACGCACCACTTTGCGGTAATTGTTGATGAAGATATTGCGCATGATGGTGTATATCCATCCTTTGAAATTAGTATCGGGCGTATACTTCTCTTCGTTATCCAGAGCTTTCAGGGATGTTTCCTGCAAGAGGTCGTTGGCTTCTTCACGGTCGGAAGTAAGTTTGTATGCAAAACGCAATAAATCGTCTTGAACTCCGAGCAGGTCTTTTTTAAATGTTATATTGTTCATATGTGCTATGTTTTTTCGTTAATCATGATATTGCAAGTTTACGGAAGTTTTCTTTTTCAGGCAGACGGATTTCAAACACACTTTAGGGGAAAAACTATCAATTGACAGTTTTTAGGTGCTATTTGATAGATTTCGGGTGCAGTTTTCTGTCATTTTTTTGCGATTAATTAAAAAGATGAGTTAATTTTGCGCATTCATTTCATCAAAAGAAGAATGGCTGACGACTCTTTATTTTTGATTGACATAGACAAGATACTTCGGGAAAAGGCTCCGAAGCAGTCTAAGTATATCCCCAAGTTCGTGGTTTCTTATTTGAAGCATATCGTTCATCAAGAGGAATTGAATGTCTTTTTGCGGGAGTCGAAAGATAAAGTCGGTGTAGATTTCCTGAAAGCTTGTCTGGAGTTCCTTGATGCCAATATTGTGGTAAAGGGGGAGGAAAATCTGCCTAAAGAAGGGCTTTATACTTTTGTGTCCAACCATCCCCTGGGTGGGCAGGATGGAGTGGCGTTGGGTTATGTCCTGGGCTCCTTTTATGGTGGCAAGGTGAAATATATGGTCAACGACCTGCTGATGAACCTGCACGGACTGGCGCCGCTTTGCATCCCCATCAACAAGACGGGAAAGCAGGCCAAAGACTTCCCGAGAATGGTGGAGGCGGGATTTGCTTCGGACAATCAGCTCATCATGTTTCCCGCAGGGCTTTGTTCGCGTAGGCAGAATGGGGTCATCCGTGACTTGGATTGGAAAAAGACCTTTATCGTGAAGAGTGTCGAAGCCCACCGTGATGTCGTTCCTATCCACTTCGAGGGGCGGAATTCCAACTTCTTTTATAATCTTGCCAATCTTTGTAAGATATTGGGTATCAAGTTCAATATCGCCATGCTTTACCTGGCAGATGAAATGCTGAAGAATCGTCATAAAACATTTACCATCACCATAGGGAAGCCTATCCCCTGGCAAACTTTCGACAAATCGAAAAGCCCGGCCGGATGGGCGCAATATGTGAAGGATATTGTATATAAATTGTAGAGAGACCGTATTTATATTAAAGAAGAACTACTAACAGAAAAATATGGAAGATGTTATTGCACCGATAAGCAAGGAGCTGTTGAAAGCGGAGTTGACTGAGGAAAAGCGTCTGCGCATGACCAATAGAAGTCATAATCAGATATATATCATTACTGCCCAAGACTCTCCGAATACAATGAAGGAGATCGGCCGTTTGCGCGAGATTGCATTCCGTGCTGCGGGAGGAGGAACGGGCAAGTCTATGGATATTGACGAATATGACATCATGGACAATCCGTACAAGCAGTTGATTGTCTGGAATCCGGAAGCAGAAGAAATTTTGGGTGGATACCGTTATATCTTAGGTACGGATGTGCGTTTTGACGAACATGGTGCCCCTATTCTGGCAACTGCCCATATGTTTAACTTTTCGGATAAGTTTTTGAAGGACTATCTTCCTACGACCATCGAGTTAGGACGTTCGTTCGTTACGTTGGAGTATCAGTCTACGCGTGCAGACAGTAAAGGTCTGTTTGCGTTGGATAATCTGTGGGATGGTTTGGGCGCACTGACCGTAGTCATGCCCAATGTGAAGTATTTCTTCGGAAAGGTGACTATGTATCCCAGCTATCATCGTCAGAGCCGTGATAAGATTCTTTATTTCCTTCGGAAACACTTTGCGGATAAGGACAACCTGATTACTCCGATGAAGCCGTTGCTTCTGGAATCGGACGAGAATGAATTGGCGGCTCTCTTCTGTAAAGACTCTTTTAAGGAAGACTATAAGATTTTGAATTGTGAAATCCGTAAGGCGGGGTATAATATTCCCCCTCTGGTGAATGCCTATATGAGTCTCAGCCCTACCATGCGTATGTTCGGTACAGCCATCAATTACGGTTTCGGAGATGTGGAGGAAACGGGTATCCTAATTGCCGTGGACGAGATTTTGGCAGAAAAGCGCATTCGCCACATCGAGTCATTCATAGCGAGCGAACCGGAGGCGTGCAAGCTTACGTCGGGAGCAAATAAGGTTGTATCATAGGACTATCCGGAGGAATGTTTGTCGTCTGTTATACCGCTGGCAAGCTATTCCCGTTTATTTTCCTATATAAATCGAGTGCAAATACATCCGTCATTCCGGAGATGTAATCCAATACCGCCTGTATTCTTTCGTAGAGTGCAGGCGCTTTTATGTTGTACTGGCCCGATACGCGATTGATGAGCAGTTGCGAATATGCCTTTTCCGGAGAACGCACGGCGTCAATCATCAGTTCGAGCAGGGTACTGATGATGCGGAAACCGGCAAGTTCAATGTCCAGCACGTCGCGTGAGCGGTAAATCTTCTTCAGGGAGATGTCTGCACAGTGCTTGTAGGCATTGGCTGGTACCTCGGATATATGGTTGATGAGGCTTCCTTCAAATTCTCCTTTCAGAATCTTTTCTTCATTGTCTACAAAGGCTTGCACGCACTCGCCGATAAGCAGTCCGATAACGCTGGAACGCAGATAGGCTATTTGCTCGTTGGTGTCGCTTACTATCTCCATGGTTTTGAGCCGGTGTGCTCGGCGCTCTTTCGAGAAATAAGAAAGAAGCAACTCTTTGGTTTCTTGTGTAGTCAGAATTTTCAGTTTGTGAGCATCCTCAATATCCATCATCTGGTAGCAGATGTCATCGGCGGCTTCCACCAGGTAGACCAGCGGGTGGCGGGCATATTTCAACGGGGCATTGTTCTGCTTCTCCATACCCAGTTCTTCTGCTATGCGGCGAAAACTTTCTTCCTCTGTAATGAAGAAACCAAATTTTGACTTCTTGCCTGCGAGACTCGATGAAAAGGGATATTTCACGATGCTTGCCAGGGTGGAGTAGGTGAGTACAAATCCTCCCTGCCGCCTTCCCTCAAACTGGTGGGTAAGCAGACGGAACGCATTTGCATTCCCTTCAAAGTGAGTAAGGTCCTCCCATTGGGCAGGTGTCAGTTGGCCCTTCAGGGACATTCCTTTTCCTTCAGAAAAAAAGGTGGAAATTGCTCGTTCTCCCGAATGTCCGAAAGGAGGATTTCCCAAGTCGTGTGCCAGGCAGGCGGCGGAAACGATGGAGCCTATTTCGGTGAGGTAGCTGTCTTGCAGTTCCGGACGGCGGGCTATGAGAGCTTTCGATACATCGTTGCCTAGTGAGCGACCTACACATGATACTTCCAGGCTGTGCGTCAATCGGTTGTGGACGAATACACTACCGGGAAGAGGGAATACCTGGGTTTTGTTCTGCAGACGGCGGAAGGGGGCAGAGAAGACAAGGCGGTCATAGTCACGTTGGAATTCCGAGCGGTTTTCATGGCGTTCCTGATGAAACTCTTCCAGTCCGAAACGTTTGGCAGATATGAGCGTATTCCAATTCATCATGATGTTATTTGAGATTTGACGATTTACTATTTACGATTGAAGTTACTATTATTTAACTGCAAATGTATCACTATTTTGTATAAAAAGCCGTATTTTCGCCCAAGTTTATAGTAAAAGGAAGATGAATTGCGAAACTTGAATTACTCGAATTGTAAGAATAGAAGTAGCCCCAATCGTAAATAGTAAATCGTCAAATCGTAAATAACATCATGTTGAACGTACAAATCATCAATAAATCAAAGCATCCGCTTCCGGCTTATGCCACTGAGCTGTCTGCAGGAATGGATATCCGTGCAAACCTTAATGAATCTATTTCGCTGGCTCCGATGCAGCGGTGTCTGGTGCCTACTGGCCTTTATATCGCTCTTCCGGAAGGATTTGAGGCGCAAGTGCGTCCGCGTAGCGGATTGGCCATTAAGAAGGGGATTACCGTGCTGAACTCCCCTGGAACGATTGATGCCGATTACCGTGGTGAAGTTTGTATTATTCTCGTCAACCTTTCTGCAGAAACCTTCGTCATCGAAGATGGGGAGAGGATTGCACAAATGGTGATAGCGCGTCACGAACAAGCTCTTTGGCAGGAAGTGGAAGTGCTGGATGAGACGGAGCGCGGTGCCGGTGGCTTCGGGCATACGGGTAAAAAATGAATGGATATTGTTCCGTTTTACGGGTTAAGAATTTATAATTAAATAGATGAGAATCAGAGTAAAAATAATACTTGCGTTGTTGATAGGTGCCTTCTGCCTTACTACGTATGGAGTGCAGGCTGCCAATGTTCAAGCTTCTAAGGAGAAAATGAGCGGGTACGGTCGGCCTGAAAAGGCACGGAAGGAATTGAAGAAACGGAAGAAGTCGAAGAAAGCCGACGTTTCGCCCGTAAAGGAGCTTACCCCCGAACAGCAGCGCCGTTACGACTACTTCTTTCTTGAAGCCGCCCGTCTGAAAGTCCAGAAAGACTATGATGCGGCTTTCGATGTCCTGCAACATTGCCTGACGATAAACCCGAACGCATCATCGGCTTTGTATGAGATGGCCCAGTATTATATGTTCCTCAAGCAGGTGCCGCTGGGACAAGCCGCGTTGGAAAAGGCGGTGGAGAATGCTCCCCATAATTACTGGTATGCCCAGGGACTTGCCAATCTGTATATGCAGCAAAACGAAACGGAGAAAGCCGCTGTCTTGTTGGAAAATATGGCGGTACGTTTCTCGGATAAGCTGGACCCGCTATACAACTTGCTGGAGATTTACAACCGCCAGGAAGAGTATGACAAAGTTATCGGTATACTGAACAAGCTCGAGGAACGGATGGGCAAGAACGAACAGCTCAGTATGGAGAAGTTCCGCATCTATCTGCAAAAGAAGGACGACAAGAGCGCCTTTCATGAAATAGAAAGTCTGGTAGAAGAGTATCCCAACGATAGGCGCTATCAGGTGGTACTGGGGGATGTCTATATGCAGAACGGGAAAAAGCAGGAAGCTTATGAGATTTACAAGAAGGTGCTGGCCGAAGAGCCGGACAATGCAATGGCCATGTACTCATTGGCTTCTTACTACGAAGAGACCGGACAGAAGGAACTATATGAACAGCAATTGGACACGCTGTTGCTGAACAAGAAAGTGGCTTCGGACACCAAACTGAATGTGATGCGGCAGTTCATCGTGCAGAACGAGCAGGCAGGCAAGGACAGCACACGTGTCATTACGCTCTTCAACCGTATCATGGAGCAGGAGCCCGATGAGGCGCAATTACCTTTGCTGTATGCCCAATATCTTCTTTCCAAAGGAATGAACAAGGAGGCAGGACCGGTTCTGCGCCAGGTTCTGGCGATAGACCCTACCAACACAGCGGCTCGTATGACATTGCTGGGGGAAGCTGTGCGCCAGGAGGATTACAAGGAAATAATGAATTTGTGCGAAGCCGGTGTGGAGTCCAATCCCGATATGTTGGAGTTCTATTTCTATCTGGCCATTGCCTACAACCAGGCGGAACGGACGGATGATGCCCTTGCCATCTGTCAAAAGGCTTTGTCGCACGTCAAGGACGACAGCAAGAAGGAGGTCGTATCAGATTTTTATGCCATTATCGGTGATGCTTATCACACCAAGAATCTGCATGCGGAAGCTTATGCGGCTTATGATTCCGCTTTGGTGTACAATCCTTCAAACATCGGTGCCTTGAATAACTACGCATATTATCTTTCCGTGGAGCGTCGCGACTTAGACAAGGCGGAAGAGATGAGCTACAAGACAGTGAAAGCCGAGCCGAACAATTCCACCTATCTCGATACATATGCATGGATATTGTTTGTTAAAGGTAATTATGCCGAGGCGCGTCTCTACATAGATGAGGCGATAAAGAATGATAAAGATAGCAGTGACGTGGTCTTGGAACATTGCGGAGATATCTATTACATGACTGGCGATGCGGAAGGTGCCTTGAAATACTGGAAACAAGCCTGGGATAAGGGCAATCGCTCTGATACGTTGAAACAGAAAATACAAAAAAAGAAATATATATCAGATGAAACTAAACCTGCTGAATGATATGGCAAGGACGTGCCGCCTATTGTCCTTGCTGTTGTTGCTGGCTGTGGGGCTTGCCGGTTGCAAGACTTCGCGTCACTCAAGTTCTCTGTCCGGAGAATCTGCCTGCCTTTCCTCCAAAGTGCAGCTGACGGTACCCCATAAAGATGCCACCCTTACTGTGAACGGTACGATGAAGTTGAAGAAGGAAGAATGCATGCAGATTTCCTTTCTGATGCCGATACTTCGTACGGAGGTGGCACGTATGGAAGTCACCCCGGATGAGATTCTGTTGGTAGACCGTATGGGAAAACGTTATGTCCGTGCAACACGTAAGGAACTGAAGGATGTGCTGCCCAAGAAGGCGGATTTTGCCCATTTGGAGAAACTGCTTTATGCTGCTTCCAAACCCAATGGCAAGAAGGTGCTTACCGGCAAGGAACTCGGGATACCCTCTCTGGAAAAGGGAAAGATTGAACTTTCCAACTTCTCGGATAAGCCTTTTGCACTGACTCCTACCCAGCTCTCACAGAAATATAAAGAGGTGGAGCTGGAAGAACTGCTGGAAATGCTGATGGACCTTTGATTAGTTGATAATTGTCAGATAATCCCTCATAACTTATAACTCATAACTTATGAAGCTTCTCCTTCTCTTCTTTCTCCTCCTTTTGCCGGTTTCTCCGCTCCTTGCCCAGTCCAACAAGCTGATTAAGGAACTGGAAAGCAAGCGTGGTGCCTTGCAGAAACAGATAGCAGAGTCGGAAACGCTGTTGATAACCACCAAGAAGGATGTGGGAAGCCAGTTGAACGGTCTTGCTGCACTGACCGGACAGATAGAAGAGCGCAAACGCTATATTCTGACTATCAATAATGATGTGGAATCCATAGAGCGCGAGTTGTCTTCATTAGAACGTCAGTTGACCCGCCTGCAACGTGACCTAAGGGACAAGAAGAAGAAATACGAATCGTCCGTTCAATATTTGTATAAGAACCGCTCCATTGAAGAGAAGCTGATGTTCATTTTCTCTGCCAAGAGCCTGGCACAGACCTATCGACGCATGCGCTATGTACGTGAATATGCTACTTATCAGCGCCTGCAAGGCGAGGAAGTGTTGAAAAAGCAGGAGCAGGTGAACCGTAAGAAGACTGAGCTTCAGCAAGTGAAGGTTGCCAAGGAAGGATTGTTGAAAGAACGTGAAGAGGAGAAAGTCAAGCTGGAAGCGCAGGAGAAGGAACAAAAGTTGTTGGTAGCCAATCTGAAAAAGAAACAGCGGGGATTGCAGAACGAACTGAATAAGAAACGCCGTGAAGCCAATCAGCTCAATGCACGCATTGACCGTCTGATAGCGGAAGAAATAGAGAAAGCGCGTAAGCGTGCGGCAGAAGAAGCGCGCCGTGAGGCAGCCGCACGTAAAAAGGCTGGTGAGAAAACCGAAAAAACGGCAACTGCCTCTACGCCCGCAAAGCCGAAGGCACAGCCTTTGGAAACTTACTCCATGAGTAAGGCAGACCGTGAATTATCAGGGAACTTTGCTAATAATCGCGGTAAGTTGCCGATGCCCATCACCGGAGCGTATATCATTACCAGCCATTACGGCCAGTATTCTGTGGAAGGTTTGCGCAATGTCAAGCTGGACAATAAGGGCATTGATATACAAGGGAAACCGGGTGCCCAAGCCCGTGCCATCTTCAATGGTAAAGTGGCGGCTGTCTTTAAACTGAACGGACTGTTCAATATCCTTGTCCGTCACGGGAATTATATATCAGTCTATTGCAACTTGTCATCGGCCTCGGTGAAGCAGGGCGATGATGTTGCCACCAAACAGACTCTCGGACAAATCTTCTCGGATGGGGCCGACAATGGTCGTACGGTGCTACACTTCCAATTGAGGAAAGAGAAGGAAAAACTGAATCCGGAGCCGTGGCTGAACAGATAATGATAATTTAAATTTTTACTCCTTCCAGCAGCTCCAGATACATCCCTATCGCCTCCTCTATCTCCTTGACAAAGATAAATTCATCGGCAGTGTGTGAACGGGCACTTTTCCCCGGTCCCATCTTCAGAGAAGGGAATGGCATCAGTGCCTGGTCGGACAAGGTCGGTGAGCCGAAAGGAGTACGTTTCATGGTAATAGCCTTTTGCACTACCGGATGCTCCGGAGCTACGTGTGAAGAGCTTAGCCGGAAGGAGCGGGCTTTGGCTTCACACGTGATGTGTTTCTGTATTTCATCGAATAGCTCCTGATTGCTATAACACTCGTTGCTGCGAATGTCTACGACAAAAGTACAACGGTCGGGAATGACGTTATGCTGTGTACCGGCGTTTACCATGGTTACGCTCATCTTCACGGGACCCAGCAGGGAAGATTCTTTTGGGAAACGGTAATCACGAAACCAGGCAATATCATCCAATACCTTATATATAGCATTATCTCCCTCGTTTCGGGCAGCATGTCCCGATTTTCCGGTAGCAGTTACGTCCAGCACCATCAATCCTTTTTCTGCAATGGCAGGTTGCATCTCTGTCGGCTCGCCTACAATGGCAAACTGTATGGGAGGGAGTTCCGGCAATACGCATTCTATTCCCCCCTTGCCTGATACTTCCTCCTCACACGAGGCAAGATATATCAGATTGTAGGCCTGAGTGGTGCGGCACAATGTCAGGAATACTTGCAGCAGGCTGACTACACTGGCTCCGGCATCGTTGCTGCCCAGCCCGTAGAGCTTTCCATTACTTTCCAGCGTTGGTTTGAAAGGATCTTTCCGCCACCCGTTGACGGGTTTTACGGTGTCGATATGGGAATTCAGCAGCAAGGTCGGTTTCTTTAAGTCGAACATCGGGCTGAGGCACCATACATTGTTGCCTTTACGTCCTGTTGCCATGCCTTGCATTTCGATATAGTTCTGCAGATAATCTGCCGCCTTCTCCTCGTCGCGGCTCAAGGAAGGAATGGCTATCAGTGATTTGAGCAATCCGATTGCTTCGGAAGTTAAAGTCGGTATATCGTAAATCATATTCGGTAAATAAATAATCTGGCCGCAAACTTACGGATAAAAAATGAAAAGGACGCCAAACCGACGTCCTTTCTGTTTTTTCAATATTGTTTAGAAGAAGCAACTGAGTGATATCATCAAGTTGCGGTTTTTGTTGCCTGAATCTTTAATGTTCTCTACCAGTCCCCAGTCATAACCGATGGAAATCTGATATTTCTGACTGAATTCGACTCCGGCTTTTAATCCGAGACCGAAATCAAAACGCTTCATGGCATCATCCCCGAATACATTGGTGGAGTTATCATCAAACTCATATTCGTCAAGAATATCTCCTTCTGCCTTGGCTTTGCCAAAAAGACCGATGGCTAAATAAGGACCGGCATTGCCGAATATGGCAAAGTTCTCATTCACTGCATATTTATAGCCAATGTGTACAGGAATTTCCAGGTAGTAGGGATTGAACTTGATAGAAGCAGCAGAGCCTCCGTCTATTTTGGCTCCTTTCAGCGTAAGTAATGCACCCATATCGAGGTAGACTCCTTCTGAAATTTGAGGCAATCCTACTTCAGCCTTTACCCCAGCATGAAAGCCTATTTTACTGTCGAAACCGGTAATGGAGAAGTTACTGGAGTTCATGCCGACTGTTGCTCCCCATCTGAGGTTGTCTTGAGCATTGATGCTTGCTAAACCTATGGTCAGCATAGCCATTAAAAGCAATACTTTTTTCATGTTCATTGAATTTGATTTAGTTTGTATATCACCACAAATATATAGATATTTAATATGTTTCTATTGTTTTAATGGTAAAGAAAGTATCTTTTGTGGATAATTTGCTAACGGATGGTCGGATACTTTAAAGGTAAAGTTTGAATAATTACCCGCTAATATCAAATTAGTTTCAAATGAAACCACTACCTTTGTACCGTATTTACCAATATCAAAAGTTATGACTTATCATCATTTATCTGTCCTGGTGCATCGCCAGGCAGAGAAGTATGGAGACAAAATAGCCCTGAAATACAGGGACTATGAAACTGCACAATGGATACCCATCTCTTGGAAAGAGTTCTCACAGACTGTACGCCGGACTGCCAATGCAATGGTGGCTTTGGGAATAGAGCCACAAGAGAATATCGGTATCTTCTCGCAGAATAAACCCGAATGTCTCTTTACTGATTTCGGTGCATTCGCCAACCGGGCGGTGACTATACCTTTGTATGCTACCAGCTCACCGGCTCAGGCACAGTATATCATCAACGATGCACAGATACGTTATCTGTTTGTAGGCGAGCAGTTCCAGTACGATGCCGCTTTCAGCGTGTTCGGATTTTGCCAGTCTCTGCAGCAGCTCATCATCTTCGACCGTGCTGTGGTGAAAGATCCGCGCGACATGACTTCCATCTATTTTGATGAATTTATGGCAATGGATGAAGAGTTGCAGCACAATGCCATTGTAGAAGAACGTACAGCAGCTGCCTCAGATGATGACCTCGCCAATATCCTTTATACTTCCGGTACTACCGGTGAGCCGAAAGGTGTCATGCTCCATCATTTCAATTATAGAGAGGCTTTCCGCATTCATGATATCCGATTGCCTTTCATGACAGACCAGGATGTTTCCATGAACTTCCTTCCGCTGACCCATGTATTCGAAAAGGCATGGACCTACCTTTGTATACATCGGGGAGTGCAGGTCTGCATCAATCTCCGTCCACAAGATATCCAAACTACTATTAAAGAGATACGCCCTACACTGATGTGCAGTGTACCCCGTTTTTGGGAGAAAGTCTATGCCGGTGTGCAGGAGAAGATTTCCCAGGAAACCGGTCTGCGTAAGGCGATGATGTTGGATGCCATCAAGGTGGGCAGGACGCATAACATTGATTATTTGCGCCAAGGAAAGACTCCTCCGATGATGCTTCATCTGAAATACAAGTTCTACGAAAAGACCATTTATGCTCTGCTGAAGAAGACGATAGGTATTGAGAACGGTAATTTCTTTCCTACGGCAGGTGCTGCTGTGCCCGATGAAATCTGCGAGTTTGTGCATTCTGTAGGTATAAACATGGTGGTGGGCTATGGTCTGACGGAATCTACGGCTACCGTTTCCTGCTTCCTCAACGAAGGCTATGAGATTGGTTCCGTAGGTACGGTGATGCCTGATGTGGAGGTGAAGATTGGCGAGAACAACGAGATACTTCTTCGTGGTAAGACTATCACTACCGGATACTACAAGAAACCGGAGGCAACGGCTGCTGCCATCGACCGTGACGGTTGGTTCCACACGGGTGATGCCGGTTATTTGAAGGATAGCCATCTGTATCTGACGGAGCGTATCAAAGACTTGTTCAAGACCTCCAACGGAAAATACATTTCGCCGCAGGCATTGGAAACGAAGCTGGCTATTGACCGTTACATTGACCAGATTGCTGTCATTGCCGATGAGCGTAAGTTTGTTTCCGCTTTGATAGTTCCCGTTTATGGCTTTGTGAAGGATTATGCCAAGGAGAAAGGCATTGCATACAGCAATATGGATGAGTTACTGCAACATCCCAAGATACAGGCGTTGTTCCGTGCCCGTATCGATACCTTGCAGCAGCAATTTGCCCATTATGAGCAAGTGAAGCG
>OLVW01002573.1_pt1 | contig 12877 bp, 14 predicted proteins | sample 1673301 | NCBI WGS metagenome assembly OLVW01 (sample SAMEA3178941, study PRJEB25190) | human gut metagenome
CTTAGAGTGGTTTTACAAGAACCGCCGCAGCCTGCCCTTCCGGGAGGACCCTACTCCCTACCATGTGTGGCTCAGCGAGGTGATGCTGCAACAGACCCGGGTGTCGGCGGTGCTGCCGTATTACTACCGCTTTCTGGAAGCGCTGCCGGATATCCCCGCGCTTGCCGCCTGCGAGGAGGAAAGGCTGCATAAGCTGTGGGAAGGGCTGGGCTATTACAGCCGGGTGCGCAACCTGCAAAAGGCCGCAAAGCTCGTCTGTGCGCAGTACGGCGGGCAGCTGCCCGCCGACTATGCTGCCCTGCGTGCGCTGCCCGGCATCGGGGAGTACACCGCCGGAGCCATCGCCTCCATCAGCTTCGGACTTCCCGTGCCCGCCGTGGACGGCAATGTGCTGCGGGTGTTTTCCCGCCTGTATAATGACCCGGGCGTGATTACAGAACCGGCGGTAAAAAAGGCCTTTACAGCCCGGGTCATGGAGCATCAGCCGCCGGAAAAGGCCGGGGACTACAATCAGGCGCTGATGGAGCTGGGGGCGCTGGTCTGCGTGCCAAACGGTGCGCCTTTGTGCGGGCAGTGCCCGCTGGCAGAAAGCTGCCTTGCCCGGGCGGCGGGCACCACCGCCCAGCTGCCCCAAAAGGCAAAGCCGAAGCCCCGTAAGCTTGTGCCGGTAACGCTGGCACTGGTGGAAAGCCCGGCGGGCTTTCTGGTGCAGCAGCGGCCGCAAAAAGGGCTGCTGGCCGGGCTGTGGCAGCCGGTATTGTGGGAGGGCGAGCATCTTTTGCAGGCCGAGGTGCTGGCGCGGCTGGCGGCACTGGGGCTGGACACCGGTACGGCAGCTCCCGCCGCCCTGCCCGCCGCAAAGCACATCTTTACCCACATCGAGTGGCTCATGTCCGGCGTGCAGCTGCAAGTGGCGGCGCAGAGCGCCCCGGCGGGCTATGTCTGGGCAAGCCGGGAGCAGCTGCGCACCACCTACACCCTGCCCGGGGCGTTCCGGGCGTATAAGCCGCTGCTGCTGTGATTTTGGCAATTTGCTGTAATGAACCGCGCCAAAACCGGCACACTGCCCAAACTGCGCCCCGCAGCACCTTCGGGGCGTGAAAATTGGGGTGCAACGGTTGTAATTTTGGGCGGGAACGGGTATAATAAAAGCTACAAGGCGGCGCTGATCGCCGCTTGAATCAAGATCCTTTTGCGGGTCGCCCGCTGGAAAAATCAAGCTGAAACAATGTTTCAACTGCAAAAAGGAGTGTACTGAATCTATGAAAAAATCTTGCTTGGTCGCTGTGATCGCTGTTCTGGCTGCTGTGGCTGGTGCGCTGGCTGCTGTGGCTCTTTACCTGAACCGCCGCGAGAAGGAGCTGGACGAGTACGAGCGCCTGCTGTTCGGCGAGGATGACGCAGAAACCGTAGAGCCGGAGGAAGCCGCTGCTGAGGACGAGGCAGAATAATTCCCCCAAATACCGGAAACTGCCGGGAAGATAAGCGCATCGGGGCGCACGGAGCAGTCTGTCTGAACGGACTTGCCCCGGTGCGCCCTTTTTGTACATAAGGAGAAGGAACATGAAGCGTTTTTTGCTTTGGCTCATCAGTGTGGCGCTGGGCGTGGTGGTGCTGCTGGCGGCTGTGATGGGGGTAAGCTATGCCTTTACTACCGAGGGCGGCTGCCCGGACGGGGCGGCGCAGTTCGGCGGGCAGGCGCTGGAGCCGAACGGCTCCTGCTGGCAGGTGCCGCTGCTGGGCGGGCAGCTGGATAAGGTCTTTGCCAGCCCCGCCACCCTGACCGTGCAGAAGCTGGGGGTGCTGTACACCGCCCACCCGGAGCTTACAGCGCCGGACTGGACGGGCTACACCGCCCTGACCATCCAGAATGCGGCGGGGGATGTGCTGTTTGCGGGCAGCGCGGGAGAGTACCAGAACTTTCTCTTCCCTGCGAACGGCGAGTATAAGGCGGAACTGACCGCATGGCGTGTGCCCAAGGGCGGGGTCATCACCCAGTTTGAGGGCGGCAGCACCGGGCAGCTGCGCAAAAACTTAGGTCTGGAGCGCCCCGCAAAGCCCACGGGCTGGTACCGGTACAGCTTCCGGTTCACCTTGCAGGCCAGCGCGGAGGTGGAGCTTTCCGCCGAGCGGGTGGAGCAGGGCGGCACGGTGGGCGTGCGCATCTCCGGCATGACCGGAGACGCTGTGCCCACCATCGAGACCGACCTTGGCAGCGTGCAGTGCGTGCGCGCCGCCGAGGGCTGGCGCGCCTATATCCCGGCAGCCTATAACGCCTCCTCCGGTGGGCATGAGGTGAACATCACGGTGAACGGCGAGACCATCACCCGCACCCTGACCGTGCTGCCGAAGGACTTTGGCACGGTGGAGGTGGAGGCCGAAGAACCCGCCCCGGAGAGTGCCAACGCCCAGTTCCGCAGCGCCATCTGGCCGCTGTACGAGGCTGCCGTCACCGCCAAGCAGTGGCAGGGCGGCTTTGTGCCCCCGGCTGAGGACTCCATGACCTTGGTGGACTACGGGCAAATCAAGGTAACGAACGGTCAGCAGGGCAGCCGCTCCAACTCCACAAAGCTGTACACTATCCCCGGTGCGCCCTGCCGCGCTGCGGCCAACGGCACGGTGGTGTTTGCGGGCAGTCTGGAACTTACCGGCAACACGGTGGTCATCGACCACGGCTGCGGGCTGCGCAGCTACCTGTACGGCTTGCAGGAGATTTCGGTCAGCAAGGGACAGACCGTGGAAAAGGGGCAGGCTGTGGGCGCACTGGGCGAAGAGCTGACCATGGATTTCAAGCTGGGCAGCAGGAGCGTGAACCCCCGGCTGCTGTTCCAGACCTCCGGCGGGTTGTTCTGGAAGGAAAACGACTGAGCCGTAAGATGCAGGAGGAACGACATTGAAAAAGAGGATCATTGCATGGGCGGTGCTGCTCTCGGTATGTGCAGCAGCCCTTGGGCTGTGGTGCAGCGCCGCCGTCGGCAAAACTGCCCGCACCCTGCCCTGTGAGGACGAGGGACTTATCCTTTCCATCACCACCTTTGACGGCAAGAGCGAATCCAAACCCTTTCTCAAATGCTTCGGGCATACATGGATCGGGCTGGACAACCGCACCGGGCACACGGTCTACCTGAAAGACCGCGCCATCCCGGACGGCGAGATGGTCACCTTCTCGGTTTGGGCGGTATCGGGGCTTTCGGGGCTGATGTTCGATCTGGAACCGTTGCTATATCGCCAATTACGGACGCTACTCCGGCAGGTTGTCCCTGAGCACCAATATCGGGGAGGAGCAGCTGAAGGTCATCGAGGACTACATGGAACAGCACGATAAATGGACAGTGGACAAAAATTGCAGCTACTGGTCGATCCATCTGTGGAACGCGGTGGTGGGCGAGGAGGCTGCCCTGAAGATCCGGGGTTTTGTCTGCACGCCCGAAAAAATTGAACAGGCTTTCAGCGCCTTTGACTGCGTGGAGGTGGACAAGGACTTCTCCCGCGCAGGCGGCATCTACTGCTACAAGGACGGAGAGAGAACGGAGCTGCAATTATGTTCATAAGATTCATCACAAGCAGGCTGCTGCGGGTCATCGTGTGCGCAGCGGCGGGGCTGTACGGCCTGTACAACGCCATCTCCTGCTTTGTTACCCTGTACAAAGCGGGGCACCAACCCTACCTGATGGCCGGTGCGGTGCGGTTCGATTTTCAGGGCTACTACATGATGGCAGCCATGCACGTTGGCATCTGCCTGCTTTTGGGGGTGCTGGTGTGGCTCTTCCTCAAGGGAACGAAAAAACTGCTGTGCGTTATTGGGGTGAAAGGGCACACGAAAGCCCGCAAAGGAGGAAATGACCATGAAACTGGAATGTGACGTGATCCGCGATTTACTGCCCCTGTACGCCGAAAAGCTTGCCAGCCCCGCCAGCAGTGCGCTGGTGGAACAGCACCTTGCAGCGTGCCCCGCCTGCCGTGCAGAACTGGAACAGATGGAAAAGCCGGTGCCGGTGCAGCCGGAGTCCCAGCCGGATGCACCGCTGCGGAGCATCCGAAAGACCATGCAGAAAAAGAGCATCCGCATAGCGGCGGCAGCGGTACTGGCTGTGCTGTGCGCTTTTGGGCTGGTGTTCTGGATGGGCGGCGCAAAAACGCCGGTGACGGCAGAACAGGCGAAAATCTGGACTTACAACAAAAAGGAAAATGAAGCCAACCTTTGTGTACTGGAAGTGCAGGGCGAAAACGTCTGGCTGGAACTGGAAGGCTCCTTTAACTGGGGCAAACCATCCGTTACCGTCCGGGCGGTGCGCTATACCTTCCCGCACATCCATGCCGCATTGGAAGGGCTGCTGGGCACATCGGCTTCCGATACCAGCATCACAGTCTCCGGCACACAGCTGCTGACGGTGCAATGCGCCGACGAGACCCGCTATTACAGGGACGGTCAGCAGGTGGAGCGGTTCATCCTGAAAAAAGAGGATGGAACGCAGACCTATGTTTACGAATCCGAGGATGTGGTCACACAGGAACAAGGCGTGTTTGAGAAGGGCTGACTATGGACATTGAAACCATCTACCGGCTCTACTTCCGGGACGTCTGCCTGTTTTTGCAGGGGCTTACCCGCAGCGAAGCGCTGGCCGAGGAGCTGACGCAGGAGACCTTTTTCCGGGCGCTGGACGGCCTCAAGGACTACGACGGCAAGCAGGATGTGCGGGCGTGGCTGTTTACCGTGGCGCGCAATGCCTACTACGACCACTGCCGCCGCGCAAAGCACGCCGCCCCGCTGGAAGATGCCGAAACAAAAGCCGCCGACAGCCCGGATATCGCGCAGCTGCTGGTGGACAAGGATGCCGCTTTTACGGTGCACCAGTGTCTGCACGCGCTGGAAGAACCCTACAAGGAGGTTTTCAGCCTGCGGGTGTTTGGCGAACTGCCCTTTGACCGCATCGGGGCTATTTTTGGTCACAATGCTGCATGGGCGCGGGTGACCTATTACCGCGCCAAGACCCGCATCCAGACCATGCTGGAACAGCGGAAATGATCGGGAATGCCCTCCGCTGCGCTCTGGGCATAAGCTAAGGAAAAATTATTTATAATTTCGGAAACCCGGAGCGTCTGTGGACGCTCCGGGTTTCCATTTTCACGGGTGGGATTTACCCCCGCAGCGCCGCGCTTTCGCAGAAAGCGGCGCTGCAAATGCCGTTTGCCGTTATTACGACCCCTTCTGTGAAAAAAAGTGGCTCAGAAACGCCCGCAGGCGTTTCTGAGCCACAAATTATAATAATATTTTTTCCGCGGTTCAGACCTTCTCAGAGGGCTTGCTCAGGTCTACACTGCGGATGATCTTGCGCACCGGCAGGATGCTCTTGGCGTTCATGGACAGCTCGTCCACGCCCATGCGCAGGAAGGTCTCGGTCAGGGCGGTGTCGGCACCCAGCTCGCCGCAGATGCCTACCCAGATGCCGTGACGGTGACCGGCTTCAATGGTCATCTTGATGGCGCGCAGCACGGCGGGGTGATGGGGGTTGAAGAAGGGCTCCAGCTTTGCGTTCTGGCGGTCCAGTGCGCAGGTGTACTGGGTCAGGTCGTTGGTGCCGATGGAGAAGAAGTCGCACTCGGCGGCCAGCTCGTCCGCGATGAGCACGGCGGCGGGGGTCTCGATCATGGTGCCTACTTCAATGTTCTGCCCCATCTTCACGCCCTCGGCGGTCAGCTCGGCGCGGCACTCTTCCAGAACAGCCTTGGCGTCCTGCAGCTCCCGCAGGCTGGTGATCATGGGGAACATGATGCTCATGTTGCCGTAGGCAGAAGCACGCAACAGCGCACGCAGCTGGGTCTTGAAAAAGTCCTTGCGGGTCAGGCAGATGCGGATGGCGCGGTAGCCCAGCGCGGGGTTATCCTCGTGATCCAGCTTCATATAATCCACGGTCTTGTCTGCGCCGATATCACAGGTGCGCACCACCACCTTGCGGGGTGCAAGGCTTTCCACCACCTGCTTGTAAGCCTCGAACTGGTAGTCCTCGGTGGGGAAGTCCTTGCAGTTCAGGTAAACGAACTCGGTGCGGAACAGACCCACGCCGCCGGCGTCGTTCTGCTGCACGGCACCCACATCGCCCATGCCGCCGATGTTGGCAAACACGTTGATGGTCTTGCCGTCCAGTGTGGTGTTGGGCTTGCCCTTCAGCTCCTGTAAGAGAGCCTGCTTTTTCTGGTCCTCCTGCTGGCGCTTTTTCAGGCTCTTGAGCAGGTCGGGGGTGGGGTCCACATACACACAGGCGTTGTAGCCGTCCACCACAGCCATCTTGCCGTCCCAGTCGTCCTGAATGTCCTTGCACTGGATCAGGGCGGGGATGTTCATGCTGCGTGCCAGAATGGCGGTGTGGCTGTTGGAGCTGCCCTCGCGGGTGATGAAGCCCAGCAGCAGGCTCTTGTCCATGCGCACCGTCTCGGACGGGGCCAGATCCTCGGCCACCAGAATGCTGGGCTCGGTGCCCTGCAGGCTGGCATTGTCCACCCCCTGCAGGATATCCAGGATCGCCTGTGCAATGTCGATGACGTCCGCACTGCGGGCCTGCAGATACGGGTCATCCATGGCTGCGAACACGGCAGCCTGATTGTCGCCGGCGGTCTTGACAGCGTACTCGGCGCACTTGTGCTGGCCGTTGATGATCTCCTTGATGGCGTCCACAAAGTCGTCATCTTCCAGCATCATGGCGTGGATGTTGAACACTTCGGCAATGTCCTCGCCTGCTTCGGCCAGTGCCTTTTCGTACAGAGCAGTCTGCTGCTCAATGGCTTTCTGCTGAGCAGCCTCAAAGCGGGCCACCTCTGCAGCGGTGTCGGCGATCTCTGCGGTGGAGATCACGGTGTCCTTTTTCTTATAGATCTTCAGCTTGCCGATGGCAATGCCGTTCAGAATGCTTCTACCGGTGCCTACCTGCATCGCTCATTCTCCTTCTTACTCATCCATTTCAAAAAAGCCCCCGCAGATCACTCCGCGAGGGCTGTGGCATCACGGCGGGATCAGACGTTCTCGGTCAGGAACTTCTGAATTGCTGCAGCGGCTGCCTCTTCATCGTCGCCTTCTACCTTGATGGTGATGGTCTCGCCCTGCTTGACGCCCATGCCCATCAGAGCCATCAGCTTGCGCATGTCGCAGCTCTTGCCGTCCTTCTCGAGGGTGGCGGTGCTGGCAAAGCCCTTCACGGTCTTGACGAGCAGGCCGGCCGGACGAGCATGGATGCCGCAGGCATCCTTAACGGTATACTGGAATTCCTTCATAATCATTTTCTCCTTACTTGATTTTCCTGTGCCCGGCGCTGCAAACTCCAGCACATGGGGCGTAAAAATACAGGAAAAGTTTATACATCTATTATAAACCCTGCACCGTCTTTTTGCACCGTTCTATATTGCTGATTTTTGCGGCAAAATTTTGGTAGTTTTGAACATACAAAAGCTCCAAAAATGCTCATTTTTTACATTTTTTCATTTTTGTTTGCAAAATTTATGCATTCTGCGACCCGATTTTCCATGCAAAATCGGTTGTTCATTCCGGGACCGTACCGGTTTTGCCGGGAGTTCCGGCCCGCATCATTCCACGGGGTAGCCTTCGGCGTCCAGCGGCAGGGACGCATAATCCACCGCCTGGGCCTGCTCTCCGGCCTCCCCGGAAGTCTGCTGCGCCGCGTCGCCGGTCAGTTCTTCGTCATGGCGCTCGCCCCAGTCGCCGCTGTAGTCCTCCCCGGAGGTCTGTTGCGCGTCCAGTTCCTCGTCGTGCCGTTCGCCCCAGTCCCCGCTGTAGTCCTCGCCGGAAGTCTGCTGGGCTTCGGCCATGGCCGTCTGCAGGTCCTTCAGACCCACCACCACGCCGGAGGGCCGCTCCAGCAGGTAGGCTCCCACAGCCTTTTTGCGCCACACCAGCAACACCCCGTAGCGGCTGGTCTCGCCGCTGCTGGCCGCCGGGATCAGGGCCGTCCATTTTTCCACCGTTTTGCCCTTGCAGCGGGTCAGATCCATGCCGCTCTGCTGCACCACCCCATTGAAGGCGGAAAAGCTGTCGTCCCATTTGCGGGGGATCTTGACTTTGTCGGCGGTGATGGACGCACCGTCCACCTCCAGCCCGTAGCCGGTGAACCAGGTCTGGATGTCCTGTGCGCTCTCGATCTTGTTCACCGACGCCGCAGCCGTCACCGTGCGGGTGCTGATGTAGCGCCCCAGCAGCGCGCTGCACACCACCAGGGCACAGCACATGGCCCCCAACCCCAGTTTTTTCAGGCTCGTTCTGCTCAACGTGATCACAAACATATCGCCCTGCCTCCCCAGCACCATTTTTGCGTTGCACACTCTGGAACCAGTGTATGCACCGCCCGGGGCCGGTATGCGGCACAAAAAAGGAGCCGCCGCACGCTTTTTCCGTGCAGCAGCTCCCCTATGGGGTCAGTGTGCTTTTGTAAAATCCGCCGGGCAGACGCAGCCCTTTTGCCGCAATACCTGCTGCAGCACCCGGGCCACCCCGTATTCCGTGTTGGGCGGGGCCAGATACGGCACCCGGCTGCGCAGCTCCGGGCTGCCGTTTTCCATCAGGAAGCCGTAACCCACGGCCTCCAGCATCTCGATGTCGTTGTAGGTATCGCCAAAGGCCATCATGGCACCGGATGGGATGTCCAGCAGCCTGCTCAGACGCTCCACAGCCTTCCCCTTGGTCACGCCGGGGTTGGTCACGTCGATCCAGCATTTGCCGGACACCGCCACGGCCAGTTCCTGCCCGAAGCGGGGGCCGTAGACCTTCTCGTACACCTCCTGCGCATTGTCCTGCGGCAGATAGATGGTAAACTTGTCCACTGCGGCGTCGATGGTGTACAGATCCGACACATAGGCAATGCAGTTGTAGAAGTTGCGGTATACGGCATCATAGCACCGGTCACAGGGGCGCAGATAGGCGTTCTCCAGCCCGCAGACCACAAAGGAATCCCCGTTTTCCTCCGCGCAGGCCGTCAGCCGGTGCCAGACCTCCGGCTCCATGCGGGAGACGAACAGGTCTTTGCCGCGCCAGCGCACAGCGCCGCCGTTGTCGGCCACCAGAAGGGTCTGCTTCAGCACCGGAGCAAACATCTCTTCCAGCTTGTACAGCGGCCGCCCGCTGGCAGCCGCGAACAGGATATCCTGTCCGGCCAGCTCCTGCACAAGATGCAGAAAGTCCGGCGGCAGCTGACTGTGCCCGTCCAGCAGGGTCGCGTCCATGTCCGACGCGATCAGACGAATGCGGTCCATCGCGCTCCTCCTGTCATCCCATGTAGCTGATGTTGGCATCCAGCTCACCGCTGTAGCCATTGATGCGGGCCTTCTCGGTGCCCTGCCACATATCGCAGTCGATGGGGCTGCTGGACACGCCGTAATGGGCGTTCCAGATGGTGTACTTGCGCAGGGCGTCCAGGTCCACCCGCTTGCGGAACCAGGTGGTGGAAGCGTACACGCCGGGCTTGTAACCCAGATCCTTGACTTCCTCACAGAAGGCGATGGCGCACTTGGTGCGATCCTCCTTGCCCAGACCGTCGGCACGGCCGGTGCCGTTGGGAGAGGTGGAAGCCTCGGTATCATAATAGATGGGGTAGTCCAGCTTGCGGCCGTTCAGCACCCAATTGCAGCCCTGTGCTTCCTCGCGGGCCTCGTCCTCGGTCACCGCCTGGGTGAAGAAATACACGCCCACCTTCAGGCCCGCGTTGCGGGCGTTGGTGAAGTGCTCTTCAAACATGGGGTCCTGCACCAGCGTGCCGCTGGCACCGTAGCCGCGGTAGCCGATGCGGATGATCACAAAGTTCACGCCCGCCTTCTTCACCTTGTTCCAGTCGATGTTGCTCTGGTATTTGGACACGTCGATGCCGAAGTTCACATTCTTCTGCATCACGCCGTCGGCGTCAAAGTAATACAGCTTGCCGTCCACAGACTGGATGCCGGTGACCGGCTTATGGGTGGAGGCGCTGTAGTAATAGGTCTTGCCGTTCTTGGTCAGCCAGCCGGTGTATTCCTCCTGGTTGTCCTTTTTGCCGAACAGCCAGTTCCACAACCAGCTGAAAAAGCCGTTCTCGTCGCCCAGGTCGATGCACTGTGCCTCGGCCTCATCCAGGGCACCCTCGTCCAGCGCCTTGCGGATCTGCTCGTCGGTCAACAGCATGGTCCCCTCCGGCGTGCGGCCGGACAGGTCATTCTCTGCGGCGTCCGTTTCCTCCGGGGGTGCCTGCGGGTCCTGTGCGGCCAGCTCCGGCGTTTCCTGCTGCAGGATCACCGGGCTGTTCTCCTGTGCGGTCTCTGCCGTTTCCGTGCTTTCCGTGGTGTCCGGATCTGCGTCCTCCGCGCGGCCCGGCACCAGCGGGTCCGGTTCCTCTTCGGTGTCCTGTGCAGGCTCCGCCGGGTTCTCCGCTGCGGCGGGCTCTTCGCCCTGCTCTGCGGTCGTCTCAGACTCCGCGGTCTGTGCGGCAGGCTGCTCGGCGGCTTCCGGCTGTGCCTGTGCCGTGGGTCCTTCCGCCGTCCGGGGCTCTTCCGTGCTGTCCGCAGCGCATTCTTCCGAAGAAGCCGCCGACCCGGTCTGTTTCCTCCCGAAGAGCTTTGTTTTCTGCTCCGGTTCCGTCCCGCTCTGCTGCCGGACGATGGGCTGCACCGTCACAGCCCCCTGCAGGTCGGCCAGATTCATGGCCGCCCCCAGACCGCCGACGGCCAGCACCATGGCCATGGTAAAAACAGCCGCAGCCTTGCCCCAGCCGCGTGCCGAAAATCTGTTGTTCCAAATTCGTTTCATGCCGTACTTCTTCGCCTCCGGATCCCTGTTTTGGTTATAGTCTGCCGCCGCAAAAGCGGACGGCCATTCATGCATTTTCACACAGGTTCAGTATACACCCGATGCCGTCCCGCCGTCAATCGGCTGGACTTTGCCGCCGCGGCCGCCGCGCACGGGCAGGCCTGCGTCCGCACACCCGAAAAATGCTCCAAAAGGGATACGTTTCGCCGGGGCAAAACATTGCACAAAGCCGAAATTTCCTGTTTTTGCCGCCGGAAATCCCGTTTTTTCTTGCTGTCTTGACAGGTGTATGGTATTATACTTGACATGCAGTTTCTCTGCGGCGTATCGCGCCGCAGACCGGAAAGGTTGGTTATTTATGGAAAATGTGAAAGATTTTTTAAAGCGCAAGGACATCGTCATTTCTCCGCAGCGCTACCTCATTGAAGCACTGGGCGCCATGGCACAGGGCCTGTTCGCCAGTCTGCTCATCGGCACCATCATCAAGACGCTGGGCCAACAGACCGGGCTGGAGATGCTGGTGGATCTGGGCGGCTACGCTACGGCCATGAGCGGCCCGGCCATGGCCTGCGCCATCGGCTGGGCACTCCACTGCCCGCCGCTGGTGCTGTTCAGTCTGATCACGGTGGGCTACTCGGCCAACGCCCTGGGCGGGGCCGGCGGCCCGCTGGCCGTGCTGATCATTGCCATCGTGGCCGCTGAACTGGGCAAGGCCGTGAGCAAGGAGACCAAGGTGGACATCCTGGTCACCCCGCTGGTGACCATCTTTGTGGGCGTCGGTCTGTCCATGCTCATCGCTGCCCCCATCGGCGCAGCCGCAAGCCAGGTGGGCACCCTGATCATGTGGGCCACCGAGCAGGCCCCGCTGATCATGGGCATTCTGGTGTCGGTGATCGTGGGCGTAGCCCTCACCCTGCCCATCTCCTCGGCAGCTATCTGCGCCGCACTGGGCCTGACCGGTCTGGCCGGCGGTGCCGCCGTGGCGGGCTGCTGCGCCCAGATGGTGGGCTTTGCCGTGATGAGCTACCGCGAGAACGGTGTGGGCGGTCTGGTGAGTCAGGGCCTGGGCACCAGCATGCTGCAGATGGGCAACATCATCAAGAACCCCCGCATCTGGATCGCCCCCACGCTGGCCAGTGCCATCACCGGCCCGCTGGCTACCTGCCTGTTCCACTTTGAGATGAACGGCGCGGCGGTCTCCTCCGGCATGGGCACCTGCGGTCTGGTGGGTCAGATCGGCGTTTACACCGGCTGGGTCAGCGACATTGCCGCCGGTACCAAGGCTGCCATCACCCCCATGGACTGGGCTGCCATGGTGCTGCTGTGCTTTGTGCTGCCTGCCGTGCTCAGCGTGGTGTTCTGCGAGGTGGAGCGCAAGCTGGGCTGGATCAAGGACGGCGACTTGAAGCTGAACTAAATAGTTATAGTTAAACCACCGGAGCGTCTGCGGATGCTCCGGTGGTTTTGTTTATGGGGGGACGAACCCTCTCAGTCTCGCATACGCTCGACAGCTCCCCCGAGGGGGGAGCTTTTTGCATCTGCCGGTTTGCAGCGTAAAACCTCCCCCTTTCGGGGGAGGTGGCATCGCGCAGCGATGACGGAGAGGGTTTACTCCCGCAAAACCCCATGAAAAAATACACTCAAATTGCATAAAATGCGCATATATTTAAAAATATTTGTATAAAGATGCAGATTAAACCAAAAGAAAAGCGAAACGGGTGCTATGTTTGGCAGTTTTTAGCATTGACGGAAAACCCGCGCTGCGTATAATAAAAGCATCAACCGCAAACGAAAGACAGAGGATGCGAAGGGAAATGCGCATCAGAGAACAAAAGTGTATTTTTATTAAAAGGAGCGCGTTTATCATGAAAAAGGAAAACATCAAAAAAGTCGTGCTGGCTTACTCCGGCGGTCTGGATACCTCCATCATCATTCCCTGGCTGAAGGAAAACTACAATAACTGCGAGGTCGTTGCTGTTTCCGGTGACGTGGGTCAGGGCACCGAGCTGGACGGTCTGGAAGAAAAGGCCAAGGCTACCGGCGCATCCAAGCTGTATGTGCTGGACCTGAAGAAGGACTTTGTGGAGAACTACATCTTCC
>OLVW01002576.1_pt1 | contig 12868 bp, 20 predicted proteins | sample 1673301 | NCBI WGS metagenome assembly OLVW01 (sample SAMEA3178941, study PRJEB25190) | human gut metagenome
AGACTTGTGATATAATGGGAGCGGTAGCTCCCTACGCTGCTCGTAATAATCACACACCTCTCCGTGGTGAGCAGCAGGCAACGATCTTATGGTCGGCGAAGATGTGGTTGAAACGTAAGAAGAAAGGATGAGACAGATGATTCTGAAAAGAGATGACGCATTTAGAGCTGTCTGTGAATTTAGAACAGAAGTGAATCCAGGCACATTCAGTGTTGGAACTGGGATGTTTGTAAGCTCTCAGGCTGATGAGAATACTATTTATGGATGGATTATAACAGCGGGACATGTGGCAGTAGGAACTACGGATAATACAGAAATCGTGATTGCTACTAAAGATGGAAAAGCAGAAGTCTTGCCATTGAACATGTTTGGCCCGATAACTAATTGGAAGCATCATCCAGTTGCGGATGTAAGCGCATTTCAAATCTTTTTTTCTGACACAAATAAAAAATTTATGGAGAATCGATTTTTTCCATATGATCATATCAATACAACACGAAATGTTGTTTCAAGAGATTTTGAATTGACAAGTATTGGATTTCCGCGTGGGCTCGGAACTGAAGGCTCATTCTCTCCATTTACATTCAGATCTTATGCTTCATCGGGATTTGTGACATTACCACGCGCAGACACAGGAAATTTATCTGACTTTTTTTGCTTAGAGAATCCAAGTGTAGGTGGCTATTCTGGATGTCCGGTGTTTGATCTTGGATATTCCACAAATGGTTTGATGACGATGACAAAAGAGAAAACCTGGTGTCATGGAATTATGCATGGAACAATGAGTGACAATACGGGTGGAAAAATAGCACTGGTAACGCCTGCGTTCTATTTAAAGGATATTATGCGTGGCTATTAAATAAAAATGTGCTATACTTAAACAACTATAAAAGGAAAGAGGTTATCACAATGCCCAGAACGAAGGGCAGCAAAAACCGTTCCCAAAATAATAACGACTACGCATCTCAGATTGCAGAGAAGTAGGAGACTATTGCGTCTCTAAATACCGAGATCGCATCCATCGCCGCCAACATTGACACTTTGAAGGCTGACCTGAAAGAGAAGAAGACTGCTCTGAAGAAAGCCGAAAAAGAAGTGGCATCCTTGGAAGCGAAGAAGGCAAAGGCAGATGCTAAGGCCGCTGAAGAAGCTAAGAAGACCGAAGCAGAGGCTGTGCTGAAGAAGTTGCTGGCAAGCGGGATAAGTGCGGATGAGATTCTGGAAAAGCTGAAATAACAAGAACCCAAGAAAAATAAGTGCCGTGTGGACAAACTGAACTCCAGGAGTTCACACGGTATTTTTTGAAGGTTGATATATAGTTTATAACGGAAATAAAAGAAGGACAAAATTAAAAGAAATGGAGTGTGAGAAAAATGAATTTATCTAAAATACACCACATCGCAATCATCGTATCTGACTACGAAGCTGCAAAGGATTTCTATGTGAACAAGCTGGGATTCTCTGTTATCAGAGAGAACTACCGTCCAGAGCGTAAGGACTGGAAGCTAGATCTTCGTGTCAATGGGCACACAGAGCTGGAGATTTTTGCAGAAGAAAACCCGCCAAAGCGTGTGAACCGACCGGAGGCCTGTGGGCTGCGACATCTTGCTTTCTGTGTAGAGAGTGTGGAGCAGACGGTGAGAGAACTGGCAGAAGTTGGGATTAAATGTGAGCCGATTCGTGTTGACGATTATACCGGAAAGAAGATGACCTTCTTCCACGACCCGGATGGACTGCCGCTGGAACTGCACGAATAATTATGGGAGAGAAAAGAGCATATAAAGCCAGAAAGCCCGGCGGCGGCCGGAAAAAGTTAAAGCCGGAATACGATGCCGGGAAGAATCTGAAAGAGCAGATGGATGCTGCTGTGGCACTTTATAATTCTGAGATGTCCTTGCAGGCCATCGCCGATGCTCTGAACCTAAATCCCATCAAGGTACGGAAGCTGCTCATCACGGCAGGTGTGTATGAATCAGAAGTGGCGGAAAAAGTAAAAAACACTTTTGAAGAATACCGAGAAACACAGGACTACAAAACCTCCATACTCTCAACTGCAAACACCCTGAAACTTTCCAAAGCCTCCGTCACCTCGTATCTGCCTTATGAAAAAGGCGTGTACTTCCAAAGTACAGAAAAGGAGAAAATCAGTGTTGGAGCAGAACGGCAGCGGAGATTTAGAGCAATGAGGCGATGGAGGGTTGATCCGACAGAAGAAAACTTCTGGGGCGTGGTTCTGGCCTATGCCGGGATAAAATTCAAAACCTACTCCGGGTTGCCATTCTCTTATGAAATAAAAAAAGGCAAGAACGGTGAGTACACGAAAGAACTGTGGATTGACAGGCGGGAGAAGAGCAAGAGTTTGGCATGGAGTTCTATAGTTTTGGCACTGGGGAATATAAAAGAAGAAGTGGTTGATCGTCCCAAAGCGCTGGGGGATATCCGAGGTGTGACTTATATTTATGGGATGTTCTATCAGTTCGGGCTAATCGACGTGCCTGACAAGGTAAAGGAGAAGATGGGCCGTCCGATAAACCGCAAAAAATAGGTTGCTATGTACAGAAGTGTGCGGTAATATGTGCCGTAACTGAGGATACAAATCTCAGTTGGGAAGGATGGTAGCATTATAGAAAAATTGAAGGAAATGCTGGAGGAGTATTTGAAGAAAACAGAGCCGGAGTATTACCCGCCAGTGGAGAACCTGCTGGATCTGATCTACGAGCATTATACAGAGAACAACCCAGTAGAGAAAAACACAGTTGCTGGGAAAGCAGCAAAGGCCAAGGAAAAGGAACTGGAAGAGTGGCTGCGAGGGTTAGATGGTATGGATAGGCTCGTAGAGGACTATGTCGGAGATAAGATTCCGCTCTGGGAGAAGATCATGGACCGGCAGGGAACGGTGTGCTGTGCATGGGAAAAGATCGCTTTTGAGGAAGGTCTGAAAGTCGGAATTCGGCTCATGATGGAAACGTATAGTTTATGACGGAAATAAAATGAACTCCTGAAGTTCAAAAAAGCCCTCGCTTGTTACGGCGAGGGCGTGTGTTCTTACTTTTCAGGCTTTTCAGCTTTTTTCTTCTTCGGTGCGATCATTTTGTGACCGGAGTAGATTGCCATACCCATGCAGCCTAATGCTCCGTAGGCAAAATACTTGTGAGCCTGCATCAGTTTCTTGCAGCCTGTGTAGAAGCATCCTGCCATGCAGGCAAGTGCGCCGAGTGAGCAATATTTATGTGCTTTCATTTTGTGTGTCCTCCTTATCTTCTTTCTGCATTTTGAGCAATTCCTCGATTTCCGTTTTACTCGCCGGCCGTACTGCCTTTTTATTATCGTGTGCTACCGCTCCACAGTCAGGACAACGGTCAGGTAGCTTCTCTGCAGAGAAGCAGTAGCGGCAGGCATCGCAAAAGTAGTAATTCAAGTCATATTCACCCCAATCTCTAATATATCTTCAAATGCAATAATGGTCGGCAGCTCTTTGCCGGTATCATTTATAAAGCCTGTGTAAATTCGCAGTTCTTTGTTTATCGTATCCACAGCATCCAGTATTCCGACTATATCTTCATAGTAGCCGTCCATGAAATATTTTATTGTGATCTCTTGTCCTTTCCGAAGCTGGCTGATCTTTTGGTTCAGAGCTTGCTTGCCTTCTTCAGACAGCTCGATTCTATTTCCTTTGAGATGATCTCTGCCTTCAGAAGCAATCTCATCCTCATAGCCTCGCAAGGCGGCAAACGGAGAGAAGATTTTAGCACGATTGGACATCGGCATACGGGGATGATTATGTGGCGGTTCCGGGCGGGAAGCATGGAGTATTTTGCCATACTTACTTTGGACGGTCCTGACTTCCGGTGTGTTCTTATAGTCCATGTTCTCCCTCCTTACTTGGCCTTATGGCCGCCTATCTGTTGATTTCTCTCCCTCATCGTTGCACCATTCAGATAGTTGGTTCCTTTTAGTACGGCGTTCTTGCCGAACTTCTTCTTGAGACCCAGCATCGCATTTTGCAGCTTTTTCTCTTTTTCCAACTTGGTTGTGTCCGTGAATAGGTCAACTTGGAAGAATCCCTCGTCTTTGACCACACGGTTAGCGGCTATTGTGATCCGTCTTACCGTCAGTGTTTTATCAGCTATTTTCTCGAATAGCTCAGTTGTGGCAGAGATCAGGATACTGCCGAGATTGGTCGGGTTATCCAGTTTTGTGCTGCCATGAGCGCCCTTCGGAACGGTGCGGCCGTAGTGGTCGATGTGTACCGGACCTCTGTACTTTCCGCTGTCACAGTTTTCCCGGTCATAGCCCACATCCAGTGTCAAACTATCCGTTACCAGTCCTTTATCTGTCAGCTGGAGTACCAGGCTGTCTGCCATCTCCATGACAATGATTCTGGCTTTGTCATATGGGTAAGGGCAGGAGAGCACCTGTCCCTCGGAGATGCTGTTGCTGCTGGGTTTGTATGCCTTGATTTCTTTCATGCCGCAGGGTTCCAGCCCCCAAGCATGGTCGATTAGCAGTTCTGCATCAACACCGAATTCCTTATATAAGATATCCTGATTGACGGTGCTGAAATAGGCCAGCTCGCCCATCGTATGGATGCCATGCTTTTCTAGCCGCTTGACGGTGCCGGGACCGGTCATCCAGAAGTCTGTGAGCGGCTTGTAATCCCAGAGGAGATAGCGGAAGCTCTCTTCATCCAGTTCAGCGATGCGGACCCCGTCCTTGTCTGGCGCGGCGTGTTTGGCGGTGATGTCCATTGCCAGTTTCGCCAGATATAGATTCGTACCGATCCCGGCAGTGGCGGTGATGCCAGTCGTATAAAGCACTTCCCGGATCATTGTCATGGCAAGGTCGTGTGCTGTCATATTGTAGTGGGATAAGTACGAGGTGGCATCGATGAACACCTCATCGATACTGTAAACCACGATGTCCTCCGGGGCAATATACTTGAGGTAGATGCCATAAATCTGCCGCGACACCTTTTCATAATATGCCATCCGGGGTGGTGCAACAAGATAAGAGGGTTCGAGTGACGGGTCGGCGGCAAGCGATAAGGAATCATAGGAGGCAGAGGAGAAGGATGGTTTGCCGTCCTTATACACAGCCTTTCTTAATCGTACCGCTTCCCTTAACCGATTCGCATTGACCTCTTTGACCTTTTGCATGACTTCAAATAGTCTGGCGCGCCCCGAAATCCCATAGGCTTTCAGGGAAGGAGACACAGCGAGACAGATAGTTTTCTCAGTGCGGGAGGAATCTGCCACGACCAGATTTGTGGTAAGCGGGTCGAGGTGTCGAGCGGCGCATTCTGCACTCGCGTAATAGCTTTTAAGATCTATTGCAAGATATATGCGTTGCATCGCGTGATCCCCTCCTTTGCGGTGCGTTATTTTGCTTTTTTCAGTTTATCTATCTCTTTCTGAAGTCGTTCAATCTCGCGGTGTTGCTTTTGGAAGATTTCTTCGTTTATCTTGATGTTCTGATTATAGGTTAGTGCGAGTGTCATCAGAGCCAGACGAAGATCTTCATCTGGAATTTCTGAACATGCTTTCGCCATTTCATCCCGGTCAACGATACCACCGAGATTGCTAAGTTTTTCTATCAAAGTCATGATGCTCCTCCTATTTATTGAGCCGTCCGTTCAACGAACCACCGGCCTAACCGGCCATTGAAGCGTGGATCGAGGTGTTCAAAGAACAGGTGCTTCTCCTGCCCCTGGATGAGTACGGTGAAGCAATCACCAGAGTAACCGTTATCGGCAGTCCCGGCGGGGCGGAAGTCGCGCACTATTTCGATGGGGAAGGTACGGCCATCCGACCATGTGATCGATGTCGGCTGCATAAAACCGGTTGGGTCGAAGGACGAATCGACCTTCACATAGACGCGCTCAGTCTTTGCTCGATGCTGAATTGCCATTGCATAGGTCATCCTTCCTATTATAAATGTCCGGCATCATCCGAGATCGTACCTAGAAAATTGCGGCTAGGCATATCAGGAAGATGCAAGTGATTATCACTGTTTATCTGTTGGAGCTTAAGAAGCGGGAGATTGACATTGGTTCCGAGGTTGTGAGCTATTTGAACAATGTCGAACCCTTCACGAGCGGGTGAATCAATCTCTTCTTCGTCCAACAGAAGGTTGGCTGCGAACAGATTCGCCTCATACTCTGTGGTATTCGTGATGTCGAACAGCTCAAACTCCATAAGTCCGGTATCGGTCTTGCCAAGAGGGCGGTGGAGAAGAGCGTGTCCCAGCTCGTGCGCACATACGAGCTTCTTCATCTCAGTGGACAAGTTGGCATTGATGAAAATGAAGCAGTTGTTTAGAATGACTTTGAATGCGCCTTTCTGAAGTTTGAAGTCATGGCATTCCAGAATGGTGATGCCGAGACAATCTGCGAGTTCAAATGGGACACTGGTGCCATAACGTCGAAGCAATCGACGTGGCAGGGTAGATGCCTGCTTACTGATCATTGTTGCGGTTCACTCCCCATTATATATGTGAGATGCCCTTATGAATCGGAATTGCTGTCGGAAGTGCTTCTGTACTTTTTGGGCACGAACTTCCGGTTCTTTTCTTTTGCAATCCAGTAAGCCTCCTGAATCGCTTTCATCATGGCATCCATGTCCTCTTCGGCGAGTTCACCGCCAGCGTAAAGGCCAGATACTTCTTTAATAAGTCGTTCAGCCTGCTCATGTCCGCGGGAACCGTATTTCTCGGTAGCCTTGATCACAAAGTCTGCGTTGTCATCTTTCAGGGATTCCAGTTCCACGTTAAGTGCAGCGGCCAGCAGCTCATAGCTTTCCTTCTGCTTCGGAAGGCGTTCGCCGCTTTCGTAGTTCTGGATGGTGCGTAAAGCGATGCCGGTCATATCGGCAAGCTGACGCTGAGAATAGTGGGCTGCTAGGCGCGCAGCTCGAACCTTTTCCCCGAATTTCATAATGATGACCTCCATGATGATTGCAAATTCTTTTCATGTTGCGCTTGACATGACGCAAGTTGAATCGTATAATGTGTTCGCAAACGCAACTTGCATATTTATATTAACGCATGGAGCGCAACTTGTCAAGAGCGAGATGTAGAATAAACAATGAAAAGTTGTGGATTGAAGGACGGCTATGGATTACGGAATTTATACGACCCAAGGTAAAAAGGTGCTGCTGGGAAACCGAGCCACGGTGAATGGGAGAGATGCGATAGCCTATGTGAAGAATGGACATTTGCAATCCTATGCCTATATGGATGATTTTGCATCCCAATTCTATTCTGGGCCGCGAATGAATTTTACAGATTCGTCAGAGGAAAAATGTATCTGACAAAAAATGTAACGAGCTTGACTCACCGCAGGATGTGTGAGCCAGCATGACTTTTTCGATACTGCCTGTAGGTGCTGCTCGAATACGTAGTAAGCCGAGATAGACTTTTAGATGACCTTATATAAGGTTGTCCAAAGTCTACCTCGGCTTTTTTGTTTTCAGGCGGGCTGCCGTGCCAGCTTTTCAGGGGGAAACTGAATATATAGAGAGTTTTAAGATCGCAAAGTGTTATCCCCCTATCTGTTATGTGGTCTAAGGCTGTTTTGCTACATAATAGGTAGCAAAATGTGAATCATGCTACATGATAGGTAGCGGTCAAAACATCATACAGCTCTTATAATATAAATGTAGAAAAAGACTGCAAATGAAAGGCAAAGGGAATGACAGGTAAAGAGGAAACAGGAATTTTCACATTATATAGTGATGTAGAAGCAACAGCTGTTCGTTGGTTGTGGTATCCGTTCATTGCAGTCGGGAAGATCACATTGCTGCAAGGCGACCCCGGTGACGGAAAGTCTACCATGATGATGAATCTGATTGCGGAGTTGTCAAAAGGTGGAACAATGCCGGACGGTAAGCAAGTCGGGATACCGCAGAAGATCATTTACCAGTGTTCGGAAGATGATGCTTCGGATACCATCAAGCCAAGGCTGGAAACATGTGGCACAGATTGTAGGAATGTGGCTTTTATAAATGAAGAAATGAATAGTGGCTTGACGCTTGATGATGAACGTATCAGAAAGGCGATTATACAATTTCGTCCAAAGTTGATGGTCATTGACCCGATACAGGCATATCTGGGGAGTGATTCTGACCTTCAGATTGCAGGCAGGGCGAAAAAGCTGATGCAGCGTCTTGGAATGTGGGCATCTGCGTATGACTGTGCAGTTGTATTGATTGGTCACCTCAACAAGAAAGAGGGGACAGAAGATTTGTACCGGAGCATTGGTAGTGTGGATGTTGTGGCAGCAGCCAGAAGTGTTCTGCAAATGGAGCATGCTCCGGAAAACAAAGACATTCGCATTGTGCGACAGATTAAGAACAATCTGGCTCCATCTGATGGAGAGATTCGTTTCTCAATAACGGCCGAGGAGGGCTTTCGATGGCTAGAGTGTAAGATTCCAACTGACCCGGAAGCAGAGTCGGAGCCTCCGAAGTTTGAATCAAAATCTGAGAAGGCAGCGGATCTGATCAAGAAACTGCTTTCCGATGGAGATATGAGATCCAGAGAAATCTATATGCGGATGAGCGATGAAGGTATCAGTCGCAGGACAGCAGAAAATACAAAAAAGAGTTCGGTATCCGAAGTTATCGGAAGATGGGCCAGTGGTATTGGAGCATAAGGCCGGAAGAATGAGAGGAAGTACATGGGAAGCAGTGGAGTAGAGGCGGTAGACCGCAAGCAGAAAATCAGAGACAGATATAAGGGGGTGGATGCTTCTGAATTGGAAGTTATCCCGGCAAAGGCGGTGGAGGGGTTTGGAGAAAGCACCTCTGTTCGGCGTGTTGCGGCTTATGTCCGTGTTTCCACTGACGATGATGAGCAGACTTCTTCCTATGAACTTCAGAAAAATTACTATACAGAGTATATAAAGGCACAGCCCGGATGGGAATTTGTCGGCATCTATGACGATGAGGGCATCAGTGGCACTTCACTGGAGCATCGCAAAGGAATGCAGCAGTTGATCGAGGACTGTAAGGCGGGAAAGATAGACCTGGTTCTTACAAAATCCATCGCTCGTTTTGCCCGAAACATTGTTGACTGCCTTTCAGTTATTGAGACGCTGAAAAATCTTGATCCGCCCGTGGGTGTAAAATTCGAGGCAGACAATATCTATACGCTGGACAGCAATGGCCGCATGATCCTGACCATTCTGGCATCTGTGGCGGAGGAAGAACCTCATTCCAAATCAATTATTATGAACTGGTCTATTGACCGGCGGTTCAGCCGAGGTCTGTTTTTGACACCGGCATTGCTGGGATACGATCAGGACGAGGATGGCAATCTTGTGGTAAATGAAAGTGAGGCACAGACGGTTAGGGTCATTTATTATCTGTACCTGAATGGCTTTTCATATACTGAGATTGCAGAACTTTTGACCGAGTACGGCCGTAAAACCAAGCTGGGTAATACAGAATGGAATCCGGGTACCATAGTTGGCGTTATTGCAAATGAACGCCACTGTGGGGATGTGCTGGTAAGAAAGACTTTCACGCCAAACTTTCTTACACATAAGTCAAAGAAAAATAACAATGACCGGACGCAGTATCGACAGAGGGATCACCATGAGGCGATTGTATCCAGAGAGGTTTATAATGCAGCCAATCATCTGAGGGCATCCCGCAACTATACAAAAAAATAGGCCGTTGTCGGTTCTGAGTGTGGTGGATGATGGTATTCTTCGAGGATATGTGTCTTTTGATAAGGACTGGACTGGTTTCTCGGCAGAGGAATACCGGGAGGCTTCCTGAAAGTGTAATGCAGGAAGAGCAAGAGAATAACGCAGAGGTCATGAACCGACTGAATCTATCGGAATATGAGGTAGTACGGGCTCAGTATTTTTCTACACTACAGAACCCGGCAATGACAATCTCCAATGGTAAGCTGCGGTTCAATACTTCCTGTCTGAAAAAGTTTGAGGATGTGGAGTATGTGGAACTGCTTCTGAACTCGGTTGACCGCTGTGTTGCGATTCGGCCATGCGAAAAGGGCAATCCGAATGCTATTCACTGGGGAAGGCTGAAAGAGGGACGCTGGTGTGCAAGTACACTTGGCTGTCGTGGCCTGGCTAAGACACTTTTCGACATTATGGAATGGGAAGAGGGTTTGAAGTATCGTTTCCGGGGGCAGTTTGTGGAACAAGGGGACAATAAGCTGATGCTTTTTGAACTGGATGAGCCGGAGATGATCAAAATAGAGGAAATCGTTCTGCCATCGAAAGAAGAGGAAGCCGAGGGCAAAACGGTCAAACAGATGATTTACATTTTTCCACCAGAATGGGAGGGAACTTTTGGACAGCCAATCACAAGTATTGCACAGGTTGGCATTTTGCAGCAGGAGCATTATGCAGGAAATTGGGATGTACTCCGGCCGGCAGCAGAAATTAAAGAAATGAATACATTTACCGCAGATGGTTTGAATAAACTGCTCCATGAGGCGGAAGAAATAATGGAAGGATGGACTGACACGAATGAATGAGGAATACACAAGTACGACCACACTGACGGAGCAGACAGTAGAAAATGAGAGGGATGCACGAACAGAAAAACTGCAGAACACTTTTTCATATGACGGATACCAGGTCGTGCGAAAGGAACTGTTTGCACATCTTCGTGATCCTGCGATTGTAATCCGTAAGGACAGTATCACATTCAACACGGCTTGTATCACAGGTCTGGAGGATGTAGTTTATGTGCATGTTATGTTCAATAATGATTTGAAGCGCATTGTTGTGCGTGGCTGCGATGAAAATGATAAGGATGCTCTGCGCTGGTGCATTGCAAAGCCGGATAAGCGTAAGAGCAGGAAGATGAGTTGCAAGCCCTTTGCGGAACTGGTCTATAAAGAAATGGACTGGGATAGTGAATGCAGATATAAGGTGTTGGGGTACAGAATTACCTTCGAAGGAGAAACTCTGTACGTCTTTGATCTGCTCGTACCAGAAATCTTCCATGAGAGGCAAAAGCGAAAGGAAGAAACTGTAGCAGAACAGCCAGCAGACCAGGAGACTAAGCCTGTGGATACTCGGAAGGGATTTTACCCGGATGATATTGCGGGTACTTTTGGCGTGCCTGTAGAAGAACACCTAAGAGAATCAGAAGTCCGATAGATGGATGGTTATGTATCAATGGGAGTTTTGACAGGAAGGACAGTCCCCGATACCGGGCTTGACTAAAAAATAATTTTATAATATCAAGGGGGGAAGTACGCCCTTTTTTGGAGGTGAGAAGATTGCAGGAAAGAGAACAAAAATGGTATTCCGGGATGCTGGGAGTGACATTCAATGCGAATGAAGGAAGAATCACTATCTTTCGCAGCATGCTGGAGGCACTTGGATGGCCAACGTATTACCGATTTTTGTACAACCGGAAGATGGGGCAGATTGCAGTCCAGGCATGTAAGGCAGAGAATGCAGGGGCGCATCGAGTGACAAGACTGAATGAAACCAACAGCTGTGAGATCAAGTGTGTGGCCTTTTCCAGAATGATCTATCAGGATGCCCATTGGAATATGAAAAGATCATACAGACTGGACGGAAAATTATTCCCGGAACAGAACCTTGTGAGTTTTCCCATTTTGGATGCGATTCCGATAGAAAACGGAAAAATACTGGAGGCGGCTGTAAGCCCCACAGTTGCCCCACGTCAGGCAGAAGCCAGCCCATCGCAAAACAATCCCAGTTCGGCAGTAAAAGCCAACAGAGGGGCTGTCTGAGGGGCGTGTGGGCAAGGCAGGCAAAGAGCAGGGGATTAAGCTGCCAGCTTGGTTAGAATCCAGTCGGCTACGGAAACGCAGCCAGCAGGAAGGGAAACGCCGGGGCAGGAGAATAAGTGATTTTTCTCACTTATCTCAATAAAAAAGTGATTATAATCACTTGTATAGAAATGGTAAATAAGTGAGTTTTTCTGTCACCCCATGATAATTACATAAAACGAAATAAGTGAACATAATCACTTATGAACCCAGAAAAGTGAATAAAATCACTTATAAGCGAAAAAGTGAGCTTTTTGAAAATTAAATAGAAAAATGAATCTCTTGGAGCTACTGATCTGATGGTCGGTGGCTCTTTCCTTTTTGCCTAAAAATGAACGGAAAAATCGAAAATGTACCTACATAAGACTAAAAATGAAAATTATACTCCACCCTGTTGCTATTTTTCCGGCGAATTAGAGGTGGTGGAATGTCTACCTCAAACTTTCAGTGGCGGCATGATGGTCTGGGCTGTATAAATGACTATGTTGAGAATCAGCATTTCAACACAATCATTGTTGCAAACGAGAAGGCGATTCGAGAGCAGGAAGCGAATAAACTAGAAAGTGATAAAATAGCAATAGGCTACGCTGAAATCAAGGAAAAGGTTGTTGAAAGGCAGTTGGCCTTTCAAAGTGAGGTGCCAGTGAAACAGGACGAGCTAAGAAGCAATCCGACCAGCTGATTGACAAAAACCAATATTGTGCTAATAGAACACTGCTTTAGCACTTCAGGTAAGCCACCAAAATCTATAAAATATAATTGTACGATAAAAATATACTCAATACATCAAAAGATAAATCATTTTTTGAGAGAGGAATAAAACACATGAAAAAAGCACTGATCACCGGCATCACTGGTCAGGATGGCTCCTATCTGGCAGAGTTCCTGTTGGAGAAGGGGTATGAAGTCCACGGCATTGTCCGCCGCGCTTCCATCTCCAACACCGCTCGTATCGACCACCTGATCGAGAAAAATGCTATCCATCTGCATGACGGCGACCTGTCTGATTCCTCCGGCCTCATCCGTCTGGTAGGCGAGATCAAGCCCGACGAGATCTACAATCTGGCCGCACAGAGCCATGTTCAAG
>OLVW01002580.1_pt1 | contig 12857 bp, 10 predicted proteins | sample 1673301 | NCBI WGS metagenome assembly OLVW01 (sample SAMEA3178941, study PRJEB25190) | human gut metagenome
TTCGGCAACGTGAAGGCGGGCTACAGCCAGATCGTCATCCAGGAGAAGATCATCGACCCGCTCTTCGAGGCGCGCACCGACCTGTGGATCCAGCGCGAGTTGGCGAGCCGCCTCGGTCTTAAGGCCGGCATCCCCGAAAGCTCGGTCGATCGCTGCAACGCGATTCTGTCCACCTCGACTGAGCCGTGGGTGTCGGAGCTTACGGTGGAGAAGATCTCGGAGAACGGCGCCGTGTGGCCCGTGCCCGATCGCGAGGTCATCCGCGAGGTTGTGCCCGATCAGGTGTTCCCGACGCCGACGGGCCGCATGGAGCTGTACTACGACGGCATGGTCCCCTTCGATCAGCAGCTGCCCCAGTGGGAGCCCTGCACCGAGATCGCCGACGAGTCTTTGCGCGCGCAGTTCCCGCTACAGCTCACCAACACGCGCACGCGCTTCCGCATCCACAACCAGTTCTACGATTCAGACTGGCTCCAGCTGATGTATGAGCCCCTCGTCATGCTGAACCCGGCCGATATGGCCAGCCGCGGCCTTGAGACGGGCGATGTGGTGCGCGTGTTCAACGATCGCGGCGAATTTAAGGTGCACGCGGCCGCGAACAACGCCATTCGTCCCGGCTCGGTGCGCATCTACGAGGCGGCCACGGCCGATTACACCGTCGCGGGCAACCTGCAGAATGTTACGAACAACACGATGATCGAGCGCGGCTACGACCTCATGTGCGGTCCGGTGATCCCGTTCTCCGACACGCTCGTCGAGATCGAGAAAGCGTAGGAGGGACATCATGACCAGACTAGCCATTGCTATCAATCTCGACCGCTGCGTCGGTTGCCACACCTGCGCCCTGTCGTGCAAGATGCAGAACAACGTGCCCGAGGGGATGCTCTGGAACCGCGTGCTCACCGAGGACTGTGACGTTGTGGACGGCGCGCTCGGCACCTATCCCAATGTGACGCGTACGTTTCTGCCCGTGGCCTGCCAGCACTGCCAGAACGCGGCGTGCCAGCGCGTGTGCCCCACCGGCGCCACCTACAAGGACGACAAGGGCCGCGTGGAGATCGACTATGACAAGTGCATCGGTTGCCGCATGTGCATGGCCGCCTGCCCCTACAACGCGCGCAACTTCAACTGGCAGACGCCGGTGCGCGTGACGGGCGCCAACTACGGTGATGCCGAAGTGCCGGTGCGGCCCAAGGGCGTGGCCGAGAAGTGCACGCTGTGCCGTGAGCGCACCGATCGCGGCGAGGAACCCATGTGCGTCGTGTGCTGCCCGGCCCATGCGCGCATCTTCGGCGATTTGGACGATCCGGACAGCGAGATCTCCCAGACCATCCTGAACCGCAAGGCATGGACGCTTCTGGAGAACCAGGGCACCCGTCCGTCCGTTCACTACTTCGAATAGGAGGCTCTCATGGAACTGATCAAGCGATACAAAGTCCTGGCGGCCATCCTGGCCGTCGTGGTGGCCGTGGGCGTGGGGTGCTGGGTGTACCAGCTCATCTTCGGCCTGACGGTGACGGGTATGAACAACGGCACCTCGTGGGGCCTCTACATCACCAACTTCATGTTCTTCGTGGGGCTTTCCGCCGGCGGCCTTATCGTGGCCTCCTCGGCGAGCGTGTTCCATATCACGAAGTTCAAGGCGGTGGCGCTTCCCGCCATCATCCTCTCCACGGTGTGCATCTGCGCGGCGGGCATGTTCGTGCTCATCGATTTGGGCGGCATCCAGCGCGTGTGGCGCATCCTGACCGGCCCCAATCCGACCTCCCCGCTTCTGTGGGACGTGTGCGTCATCACCTGCTACCTCATCATCAACGTGTTCTACCTCGTGTTTATGACGCGCGGCAACCAGCACGCCGTGTCCATCGTGTCGCGCTTCGCGCTTCCCTGCGCCATCCTGGTGCACTCGGTAACGGCGTGGATCTTCGGCCTCGAGGCTGCCAAGGAGGGCTGGTATACGGCCATCATGGCCCCCATCTTCGTGGCAAGCGCCATGGACTCGGGTCTTGCGCTTCTGCTCGTCGTGCTCGGCGTTCTGAAGAAGGCCGGCATCTACGACACCTCTCGCGAGCTTATGGCCATGCTCGCCGGCCTTCTGTGCACGTGCGTGGCAGTGGACGCGTTCTTCATCTTCTGCGAAGTGCTCACTATGGCCTATCCCGGAGCGGCTGGAGCGGAGACCTTGGCGCTTTTGACGACCGGGCCCACCGCTCCCTTCTTCTGGTTCGAGATCATCTGCGGTCTGGTGATTCCGTTCTGCATCCTCGTGTTCGCGAAGAACCGCCAGAGCGCCGTGCTGATCAACGTGGCCTGCGTGCTCATCGTGGTGGGTGTGTTCTGCAAGCGCGTGTGGCTCTTGTTCACTGCCTTCATCGTTCCCAACGTGATGGGAGCGCCGGGCATCATCTCCGGCTCGAGCGAGGCGGCGCACGCGACGGGCACGGCGTCGTTCGCGGTGCTGAGCTCGTATGCCCCCACGCCGATCGAGATCCTCGTGGTCGCCGGCGTGATCTCGCTGGTGATCCTGGCGTTCATGGTGCTCGCGAGCAAGCTGATCGTGGAGCGTCGCGAGAAGTAGGATCGAGGAGAAGGAAGGGAATGCGTCATGGAGTGCACTTTGGAGCGTGAAAAGGCCGCGCAACATGCGGAGGCCGCCGCCGATGAGCTGGCACGTGCCCTGGCCTTTGTGGGAAATTCGTTTCTCGCCCCGATGAGCCAGACGTCCGATGCGGCGCTCGACCGGGCCTTCTGGGCGGCCTTCCCCGATTTCGGGAGCGAGGAGGCGGCGTGTGCCCTCGATGGGCTGTTCGCCTGGGCGGCCGAGGGCGAGAACGTGCCGCGCGCCGAGCGCGTGCGCGCTGTCTCGGTGGAGTACGCGCGCCTGTTCATCGGGCCGCCGGAGCCGGCGGTGGCGCCGTGGGAGTCCTTCTACGTGCAGGAGGGCGTGACGAACGGGTTCGGCGAGCCGACGTTTCGCATGCGGGAGCGCCTTCGCCAGGCGGCCCTCGAGGTGTCGAACGAGAACAACCAGTACGCCGATCATATCGGTATCGAGCTTCTCTACTGCAGCGAGCTTGCTCGGCGGGCGGCCTCGGGCGGCCCTGCGGGGACGGAAGAGGCGGCTTTGCTGGAATCGTTCGTGGAGATCGACCTGCTCCCCTGGCTCGGGCGGTTTACGACGGCGCTCTATGAGGAGGGGGCGACCTACTACGGTCTGCTGGCCGATCTCGCCGAGGGTCTGCTTGGCGTTGTGCGGGCCTTCTCGCCGAGCGCATCAACCTGTGCAGCCTAAAGAAGAGCGCTTTCTCGCCGAGCGCCTGTGCCTGCGTGCGCTATAATGCCGCAGACGCAGGCGCTTTCTTTGCGCCGATCGGACACGAAGGCGGAAGGGGGCGGCACGGGTGGACTACGCGAAGGCCCATAGCGTCACCTTGTGGTGCGCCGTGCTCGCCAAGGCGAACCGGGGCGTGGCCAAACTCCTTCCCAAGCAGATGACCCAACTTCAATTTCGCCTTCTGGAGCAGCTGACGCTGCCCGAGTCCGGGCATGTGCGCCCGGTGCGCGTCGCGCGGCTCTTGGTACTGAAGCCTTCCGATGTTGATGAGGCAGTGGCCGTTCTTGCCGATCAGGGGCTCGTCAGGCCCTGCGAGGACGGCTGCATCGAATTGACGCGGGCCGGCCGTGAGAGAACGATGGAGCTGACCAAGCGCTTGAATGTGTTCTTCGCGCTGTGCGTGGGCGGACTGGCCGATGAGGAGCGCGCCGTTTTGGCTGACTTGCTCCGGAGGGCGTTCTCCCTCCCGGGGAGTTACTACGCGAGCGGTTCTCGTGCGGGCGAGTCCGTCGGGGTGTTCGACGCCCGGCGCGGGCTGGCGGCGACGGCCATGCTCCACGGCGCCGTGCTGGTCGCGATCAAGAAGGCGACGTCGCTGTCGTTCACCGATTTCCGTTTCCTGTTGGAGCTCTACCCGAAGCGCCGCACGGCGACGAGGATGCTGCGCGCCCGCGATGTGGTGGCCTTCCTGCGGACGGGCCGGGCCTATGTCGGTTCGCCTGGAGGAGCAGGGCTACCTCGTGCGCGTTCCCGACGACCGCGATGCGCGCGGCATCCTGTTCAAGCTCACGCCGCAGGGGATGCTCTGCGTGCAGGATGTGGCCGACGACTTGTACGCCGTGCTCGTGTCGATGTTCGGCGAGGCAGTGGAAGAGCGGGCGGTGCAGCGTGCCCTCAAGCACCTGCTCGAGCTGGAGGACGCGGCCCTCGACGAGCTGGGGGAGCTTTCATGGTGAGGCGCGAGGGTTGGTCGTCTGGGCGGGACGGGTCGCGCGAGGTGTGGCAGACCTGCGCGGTGAACTGCGGATCCCGCTGCGCGCTGCGCCTTCGGGCGCGCGAGGGCGAGATCCTCTGGACGGAAACCGACTGCGGCGACGAGGAGCCCGGCAATCTGCAGATGCGCGCGTGCCTGCGTGGTCGGGCCCTGCGCTATTGGCTGGGCAGCCCCGATCGCCTGAATGAGCCGCTGCGCCGGGTGGGGCCGAGAGGGTCGGGCCAGTTCGAGCCTATCAGTTGGGATGAGGCCCTCGATGAGATTGCGGAGCGCATCCGCGACACGGTGGCGCAGTGGGGCAACGAGGCGGTGCTCCTTCCCTATGCGACGGCGATATGGTCGGGCTCCGGCTCGCCGTTCGAACGGCTGATGAACTGTTACGGCGGACACTTGGGCATCTATGGCGACTACAGCTGCATGCAGCTGCAGACGGCGTGCATGTCGCTGTACGGCGATGACGGCTACTACACCGGCTCGCTGCTTTCCGAAGCGTCCCATGCCGATCTGGTGGTGTTTTTCGGCGCCAACCCGGCGCTCACGCGCATGGGCGGGGCGAGCGGAGCGCATCGTCTCGCGCAGGCGCGCGAGGAGGCCGCGAGGGAGGGGCGCCCTTTCAGGGTAATCGCGATCGATCCGTGCCAGAGCGATGCGGCGACAGGCGAGAGCGATGCGTGGATCCCCGTCCGCCCCGGCACCGATGCGGCCTTCGTGGCCGGCGTGGCCTGGGTGCTCATCACCGAGGGCCTTGCCGATGAGGAATTCCTTCATCGGTACTGTATCGGCTACGACGGCGCGACGATGCCCGCGGGCGCACCCGCCTCGGAGAGCTACCGCGCTTACGTGCTGGGGGAGGGCCCGGACGGAGTGGCGAAAACGCCGCAGTGGGCCGCGCGCATCACCGGGTGCCCCTCGGCGCGCATCGCCTCTTTCGCGCGCGAGCTGGCCGGCGCAAGGCGGGCGTTCATCATGCAGGGATGGGGCCCGCAGCGCACGGCCCTCGGCGAGCAATCGGCCCGAGCGATCTGCCTGCTTTCCCTGCTTACGGGCAACTTCGGTCTTCCCGGCACGAACAGCGGCGCCCGCGAGCGGCTTTTCCGGCCTGTCCTTCCCGATGATCCAGTGGGGGAGAACCCGGTTGATGTGGCCATCCCCGCGTTTCTCTGGTCGCGCGCGGTCGAGCGGGGGCGCGCTCTTACGGCCTCCGACGGCGTGCGTGGCGCCGCGCGTCTGCCCTCGCCGGTGAAGTTGATCATCAATCATGCGGGAAACGCGCTCACCAACCAGCACGCCGACGTCAATCGGACTCACGAGATCCTCGCCGACGAGAGCCTGTGCGAGTTCATCGTGGGCATCGACGTGATGATGACCGATTCCATGAGATATGCCGACATCGTACTGCCCGATGTGGCTCAGGCCGAGCGCGACGTGCTCGTGTCGTCGGGGAACTCCGACGGCGTGCGCGGCGTCATCATTGCCGCATCATGGGGCGGCAATGCGTTCGATCGCCGGTGCGCGTGGGACGTGGCTCGCGATCTTGCGCGGCGGCTTGGGGTGGAAGAGGCCTTTTGCGAAGGTGCCTCCACGTTGGGCGAGATGGATGGGCTGCGGTTGCGCGAGAGCCGCTTCGCCCATGATGACGAGGCATTGCGCGAGCTGGCCGAACGGGGAATCGTGCGGCGTCCCTACAAGGGCGAGACGGTGGCCTATGCCGCTTTCCGACGCGATCCGGAGGGGTGCCCCTTGCCCACGCCCTCGGGGAAGATCGAGATATACGACCAAAAGATCGCGGAGCTCTTGGCGGCCGACCCGGGTCTTCCCGTAAGCTCGATTCCGGCGTATATCGCCGCGCCCGAGGGCGCCGAGGCGGCGCTTGTCGGCCCCTATCCCTTCCAGATGATCAGCTGCCACGGGCGCCAGAGCGCACACTCGTCGTTCGCCAACGTACCTGAGCTTGCGGTCGTGGCGCCCCGGCGCCTGTCGGTGAATCCCGTCGATGCCGAACGACTTCAGCTTGTCTCGGGCGGCTTGGTGGTCGTCGAAAACGATCGGGGCGCCCTCGTATGCCGAGTGCGGGTGACGCCGCGCATCATGCCGGGCGTGGTAGCGCTGCCGGAGGGCGCGTGGCACGATGCGGACATGTGGGGGGATCGTCTCGACTGGGGCGGCTGCGCCAACACGGTCTCCTCCGACGAGCCGACGGCGTGGTCGCACGGCAACCCCCACAACTCGTGCTTGGTCCGTCTGCGCCCCTTGACCGATGCCGAGCGGGCGGAAGCGGCGCGGCGTGAGGCAGCGGGACGAGGGGAGGTGGCGCGATGACGCGCGCGAAGATGCCGATCGTATCTGGCGCGGGTTCCTCGGGCGACCCGCATCATCAGTTCGGCTTCTCGTTCGACCAGCGGCGCTGCACGGGCTGCAAGACCTGCGAGATGGCCTGCCGGGACTACCATGATCTGGGCACAGGTCCGGCTTTCCGCACTGTGCACGAGTATGCGGGGGGAACCTGGATCCAAAACGACGAGGGCGCGTGGGAACACGACGTGTTCGCCTTCTACGTCTCCATGTCCTGCAACCATTGCACGAATCCCGTCTGCCTGCGCTTTTGCGCCTCCGATGCCATTGCCAAGGACGATTTCGGGTTCGTGAGGGTCGATGCCGCGCGTTGCACGGGATGTCAGGTGTGCGCCCTGTCGTGCCCCTATCACGCCCCGCGTTTCAGCGAGGCGAGTGCGCACATCGAGAAGTGCGACGGGTGCTTCGATCGCGTCGCCGCCGGCCTCGGGCCGATTTGCGTGGAGGCGTGCCCCCAGCGGGCCTTGGGCTTCGGCATCTACGACGACATCGCCGATCATCCGCTCATGGTCGAGCGTGTGGCCACGATGCCCGATCCGGTCATAACGCAGCCGAACTACGCGATCGAGCCGTGTGAGGCGGCGTTGCGCGCTGCAGATGCGGCTGCTTTGCAGAATTTGGGAGAAATCTAGGCGGTTGGATGGCCCGGGCGGAGCGCCTGCTCGCACATGCGCTCTCTGCGCCTAGTCCATGTGGAACAGCACGGGCAGGTCGACGGAGACCGGCGAGTTCTCCTCGTTGGTCTCCATGATGTCGGCCATGAAGTCCCACCACTTCCGGTTGATGGCCGTATCGGCGCCGGCGGCCCACCGCTCGGGGTCGTCGATCTCGATGTAGCCGAACAGCGTCAGCGTGTCCGGGTCCAGCGCGATGGTGTAGTTGCGGCCGCCGTGGGCGTGGATCATGTCGATCATCTCGGGCCACAGCTCGTTGTGCCGCCGCTCGTACTCCTCTTCCATGCCGGGGTACAGCTTCATCTTGAACGTCTTGATCATCGGGTGCTCCTTGGGCGAAGGTAGGTGGACCCGCGTGCTGCGGGCACTTTCTGGTGGCTATGCTAGCGCGTTGCTCCGGGAAAAAGCGCGTCCCCGTGGCGCTTGCGACGAAACTGACAAAGTGCAAATCGTGCGCATGGGGGCGATTGCGTGGAGTCGGAAAGCCGGCTCAGAGCGCTTCCGTGTCGTGGCTGGCCTGGAAGAAGACCACCACGCCGATGATGCGCACTCGGCGCTTGTCTAGGATGAGGTCGGGCGAGGGTGCATCGTAGGACCATGAGGAAAGCACGACGGTGTTGTTGCCCGCCGTGTAACGGCGCACGACGATAGTGGCGTTGTCCACCAGAGCCACGACGGTGCACCCGTTGTAGGGCCGGGCCCGCTGGTCGACGAGTAGGAGACTGCCGACGGGATAGAGGCGCGTCATCTCTCGATAGTCCATGCGCACGAAGATGCTGGCCACGTGACGGGCCGCCACGTCGGACGGCGCGCAGGCGTAGCCGGTATGGCGCAGCGTCGTGCCGTTGCCCGAGCGATCCGTCTTGTACACGGGAAGGATCGCATCTCCCGCCCCCTCAGCGGCACCCGTGCCGTCGTTTCGCGTCTCCGGGCCCGGCCAGTTGTCTGCGGTCGGGGCGCTCGGCGCCGTGCCCAGCCCGCGCTCCTCGCTCATGATGTCGTCAGCGCAGACGGCGAAGTCGGCGATCATCTTGTCCAGATGGGTGCGCCGGGGGAAGGTGCGGCCGCTTTCCCAACGGCCCACCGTCTCCTTGGTGACGCCGAGCCTGCCTGCGAAGGCGGTCTGCGACAGTCCCTCCCGCTCGCGCAGGCGCCGTATGTTCTCGCCGATGCTCACAACGCTAGAGATCCTCGCGCACGAGGGGCAAACACAGGCTGTTGGGACCGCCGAACCCGACCGTCATCTCCTGGATAGATACTGGGTGCACGGTCATGCCCGCATCGACGAGCGCCTCGTTGGCGGCGAGATTCTCCGCGCACACGCAGAGGTTGCCGGGCGCAAGGGGCAGGATGCCCGCTGCTCCGTTGCCGTACTCGAAGGCCATAGGGCCGCCGCCGTCGCCGAAGTCGATGAGCCGCACCGGGCCGCCTCCCGTGGCCGCCTCCAGGATACGAGCGAGGCCCTCGCTACAGGGCTCGATGCGCACGCCGCCCCGCCGCCGGGCCCGCCGCAGGCGGTAGACGCGGGGCTCGCGGGCCAGGAGGGGATCCACCACAAAGGTGTCCCCGTCGATGGGAGAGAGGTAGGCGTCCAGATGCAGGCGGTTGCCGCTCTGGGGCACTTCGATCACGTACACATCGGTGACAGACGACCCGTCGCCCCACAGCAGCCCCTGACTCAGACGGTCGATGGCCAGGCTCTCCGTGCGACTCGAGAGCCCGATGGCCACGGCGTGCCCGCTCAAGTTGACGATATCTCCGCCTTCCAGGTGGAAAGAGCTGTCGTGGCCGAACCATTGGGGCGTGTCCGCGAAGCACGGGTGATGCTCCGCGACGGTCTGGAGCAGGTCTACCTCGCGGTTGCGGTCGTGCCAGTACATATGGTTGAGACTGATGCCGCCGCCGATCACGCTTAAGGGATCGCGCGTGAAAAACGCCGTGTTCAGCGGGCTCGAGAGGAAGGTATCGGGATCGAAAGCGCTGTCGGTGAGGGCGGCTAGCGGAAAGCGGTCGGAGGCGTCGAGGTCGGTGTCGCCGTAGCGTATGCCGTTGAAGAGGCGGGTGACGAACTGCTCGGCGTCGGCGGCCTCGGACATGTACCGGGTCGCCGCCTCGGTCAGCTCGGAGCCCTCGATGCGGCAGTTGGCCAGGAAGCGCTCGAGCAGCTCGTCAAACCGCTCGCGGTCCTCGGCGATGTCGATGCCCTCGGCCGATGTGCCGAGGATGCGGATGCCGTGGCGGTCGAGCGTCTGCGTGAGCGCGATGGCGGTCTGGCCGCCGAAGGCGACCACGACGCCGACGGGCTGCTCCACGTCGATGATCTGCAGCACGTCCTCGGCCGTGAGCGGCTCGAAATACAGCCGGTCGGCGGTGTCGTAGTCCGTGGAGACGGTCTCGGGGTTGTTGTTGACGATGACGACGTCATAGCCCATGGCCTTGAGCGTCCACACGCAGTGGACGGACGAATAGTCAAACTCGATGCCCTGGCCGATACGGATCGGCCCGGAGCCGAGCACCATGACGACGGGCTTGCCGCTGCGCGGGAAGGTGCGCGCCTCGCAGCGCGCGTCCGCGCTGGCGTAGAAATACGGCGTCTGCGCGTCAAATTCGGCGGCGCAGGTGTCGACCATCTTGTAGCCCGCGCGGAAGGAGGGCAGCGTCTCGCTGCCGGACAGGCGGCGCAGCGCCGCGTCCGGATAGCCGAGGTACTTGCCGCGCTGATAAAGCTCCGGCGTCAGGCCGTTTTGAATGCTCGCCTCGTAGTCCACGAGGTTTTGCAGCCGGGACAAAAACCAGCGGTCGATGCGGGTGATGTCGTGGATCTCGTCGATGGACACGCCGCTGCACAGCGCCTCAAAGACGGTGAACAGGCGGTGATCGTCGCAGTCGGCGAGCCGGTCGCGCACCGGGCGGTCAGACAGCGGGGCAGCGTGCAGCGTGTCGAGATGGATCTCGGCGCCGCGCACGGCCTTGAGCAGCGCACTCTCAAAGTTCGTGCCGATGGCCATGACCTCGCCGGTGGCCTTCATCTGCGTGCCGAGGCGGCGGGACGCGCCGACGAACTTGTCAAACGGCCACTTGGGGAACTTCACGACGACGTAGTCCAGCGCGGGCTCGAAGCAGGCGCAGGTCTTGCCGGTGATGTCGTTTTGAATTTCATCGAGCGTGTAGCCGAGGGCGATCTTCGTCGTGATCTTGGCGATCGGGTAGCCGGTCGCCTTCGACGCGAGCGCCGACGAGCGCGACACGCGGGGGTTGACCTCGATGACGGCGTACTCAAAGCTGTCGGGGTTGAGCGCGAACTGGCAGTTGCAGCCGCCGACGATATCGAGCGCGGAGATGATGTTCAGCGCCGCGCTGCGCAGCATCTGAAACTCCTTGTCCGAGAGCGTCAGCGCCGGGGCGACGACGATGCTGTCGCCGGTGTGCACGCCGACGGGGTCGAAGTTTTCCATGCTGCACACGGCGATGACGTTGCCCACGCCGTCGCGCATGGTCTCAAACTCGATCTCTTTCCAGCCGTAGATGTAGCGCTCGACGAGGATCTGCGTGATCGGGGACGCATCGAGGCCGGTCTGCGCAGCGACGGTGAGTTCCTCCGGGCTGTAGGCCACGCCGCCGCCCGCGCCGCCGAGCGTGAACGCCGGGCGGATGATGACGGGGTAGCCGATGCGGTCTGCTACGGCGAGCGCCTCCGCCACGGTGTTGGCGATGCCGGAGGGGATGGTCGGCTCGCCGATGGCGGCCATGGTCTCCTTGAAGAGCTCGCGGTCCTCGGCCTTGTCGATGGCTTTGGCGTTCGTGCCGATGAGGCGGACGTTGTGCTGCTGCAAAAAGCCCTCCTTGTCGAGCTCCATCGCCAGCGTCAGGCCCGTCTGGCCGCCGAGACCGGCGAGAAGACTGTCTGGCTGCTCCTTTTCAATGATGCGCTTGACGGAGGTCAGCGTGAGCGGCTCGAGATAAATCTCATCCGCGAGGGCCTTGTCGGTCATGATCGTCGCGGGGTTGGAGTTGACGAGCACGACGTTCACGCCCGCGTCGTGCAGCACGCGGCACGCCTGCGCGCCGGCATAGTCAAACTCCGCCGCCTGACCGATCACGATCGGGCCGGAGCCGATGACCATGACTTTGCGGATGCTGGAATCAATCGGCATGGTGCGCACCTCCCATCAGGTCACAGAATCGGTCGAAGAGAAAGGCCGTGTCGTGCGGGCCCGAGCACGCCTCGGGGTGAAACTGCACGGAAAAGGCCCGCAGGTCGGGGTAGTCCACGCCCTCGCACGTGCCGTCGTTGGCGTTGATGTAGCGGATGACGCCGGTCTTCACGCTCTCGGGCACGACGGCGTAGCCGTGGTTCTGGCTGGTGAGGAACGTGCGCGTGCCGCACACGTCGCGCGCCGGCTGGTTCACGCCGCGGTGGCCGTATTTGAGCTTCACGGTGCTGCCGCCCTGCGCCAGCGCCATGAGCTGGTGGCCGAGGCAGATGCCGAACATCGGGATGCGGCCGAAGAGTTTGGCGATCTCCGCGATCTGGTCGACGTTGTCTGTCGGGTCGCCGGGGCCGTTGGAGAGCATGACGCCGTCATACCCGGCGGCGAGGATGTCCTTCGCTTTGGCAGAGCAGGGCAGCACCGTCACGGCGCAGCCGCGGCGGCAGAGCTCGCGCGCGATGTTGCGCTTCGCGCCGTAGTCGATGAGCGCCACGCGGTGCAGCACGCTCCCCTCCGGCTGGAGGGTGTAGGGCTCCGGCGTCGTCACCTGCGGCACGGGGTCCGTGATGCGGTAGGCGCGCAGGGGCGCGAGATCGTCCGGCACCGTGTCGCAGATGGCGGCGTTCATTGTGCCGGCCTCGCGCAGGATGCGCGTGACGGCGCGGGTGTCGATGCCGGCGATGCCGGGGATGTTGTTGGCTTTCAAAAATGCGTCGAGCGTTTCCTCGCACCGGAAGTTCGACGGCGTTTGGCACTGCTCGCGCACGACATAGCCGCGCACGCAGCACTTGCCCTCAAAATCGGCCGGGATGATGCCGTAGTTGCCGATGAGCGGGAACGTCTGCAGCACGATCTGGCCGCAGTAGCTCGGGTCGGTGAGCGTTTCGATGTAGCCGTTCATGCCGGTGGTGAACACCAGCTCGCCCACCGTGTCGCACGGTGCGCCGAAAGCGAGGCCCGCAAAGACCTCGCCGTTTTCGAGTACGAGATAGCGCTTCATAGCTCGATCTCCGCAAGCGTCGCCGCCATGACGGCCTTGATGGTGTGCATGCGGTTTTCGGCCTCCTGGAACACGACCGACTGCGCGCTTTCAAACACATCGTCCGTGACCTCCATCGCCTCGCGGCCGAAGCGCGTGCACATCTCGTTGCCGATGGCGGTCTTTTTGTCGTGATACGCCGGCAGGCAGTGCATGAAGATGGCGTTGGGGTCGGCCTTGGCCATGAGCGCCGCGTTGACCTGATACGGTGCGAGCGCGGCAATGCGCTCGGCCCAGACGCTCTCGGGTTCGC
>OLVW01002588.1_pt1 | contig 12816 bp, 10 predicted proteins | sample 1673301 | NCBI WGS metagenome assembly OLVW01 (sample SAMEA3178941, study PRJEB25190) | human gut metagenome
CTATTATATTTAGTAAGCCATCACATCCCAGCTTGTTAGCACAGCGGACTAAGCTACACATACTTTCAAGCCTCTTGATGTATAAATTGTCCTGCCACGATACCCCTTTTGTTTTCTCTAGCTCCTGTAATACTACACTTAGAGGTAACTCATTAAAACCATTAGCACCCTCAAGAGAAAAACGCTGTTTAAATAGTACCCAACAGTATCTCTCTGGAAGTTCCCTTAGTCCTTGAGATAAAGCTAATTGCACTACACTTGGATAAATCACATTCTGAGATATTTTACTACCAAGATACACACGAACAAATACCCCTCTGCCCTTGTTATCAGCGGTCTCCCAGACACGCAATATCCCAAAACAGCTTCGAGTGCGACACCTATCGCTCAAAGCGTAATATCTCACGTTCATTTTACGAAATCCTCCAAAGTCATATCTTCCTCAAGACCCCGTTCTCTGGCTAAGCGAGCCGCCTTCTCTCTGGCACGTTCCTCTTCTTCTAGCTCTTTCTCGGTCTTAAGCGTAATACAGTCATTCTTTAGTAAAAAGCTGTACCTTAACTCAATTACTTCACATATTTTATCCTTTACTGCTCTTGGTAACTCTTTATCAGTTATACCCCGAAAAATCACGCCTCTATAGTTAGCTGGCAGTTCTTTGAATAAAGCAGGAGCACTCAGCAGAGTTAAATTCTCAGTCAAACTACTTGTACCAAGATAATATTCGCCAAATACTTCGCACATAGGCTCAAAAGCCTTTATCCTACCCAAGTCGCTGTTACACTGATAAGTGAACGTATGCTCAAAACCAGAAAACGGAGCAAATCTGAAATACCCATACGCAGATGTTACTATCTGAATATCACTACCCATACGCCTTTGATTACAAACAAGGAAATCAAATGCTAACAGCCTATCCAGATTTCGATTTATCATCAAACTGTCTACGTTTCGTAAATCGGCTAAAGCCCCAGACCTGCCTATCTCATATAAAGACATATAATCCTCAAGACTTATTTCACTTTCTCTTGCTTTCTTGTAATCTGAGTAAGTTATGATATTAACTGTTTTTATTTCCCCGTTTGACTTGACTAAGGCTTTACGCTTATGCAACTCCAATACAGGGATACCCAGTAGGCTGCCTAATCTGGAACAGATAACAGCATACAATAAACCATATTTATTATCCTCAAGCACATCTGGCAACACATAATAAGTTCTGCTCTCATCTTGTTTTTGCTTCCGCTTAGACCATAAAACACTGTGTTGTGAACCAGATACCCTACTCTGTTGCCAAATTCCGTCTGTCTTAGCACTGTATTGTTTCGCTACTAAGTTAATCATTTACTTCTCTTCCTCAATTCGCTTATCAAAGCCAAATTTTTGCATTATCTCAACAACTGTCAACGATGTGGAACTAAATCACATAACATGAACTTGCAAGACACCCACTCTTTGTACTTCTCAGCCGCTGCAGTAAAACATCATTATCACTCAAGGTTTTCAATAAAGGCTCATATAAATATCTCTTAGTCTCAACCTCACATAACTTACTTGTACACATACTCACGTCTCCTGCCTTCTATTTCAAGCAGCTAACACACTACTCAACTAAACATTTCATCTGCCTCAGCTTGCAATTCTACAAGCTTATCGTATAAACCCCGCTCCTTAGCCATTTGTATTAGTGGTGTCTGGTCTTTTACCGCCCACAAATACCCGTCTATTGACTCAAGCATTGTAAAATCATCAGCCCCGTATTCAATCATATCACATATAGTTCGCTCCATATCAGTGATATAAATACCGTCTTGAAAATAAACAGTATGGTCTAGCGTTATTTTCGTAGGGATACCCGTGTAGGAGATGTTACTGGTTATTCTATCTACATTGCCACTTGTGCTTTCATATAAGAACACAGGAAAATCTTCAAATGAGTAACTAGACAAACCCCAGTACCCTGAAGCCGCCTCAAGTCCAACTACCCCTGTTACTCCTAACTTCTTGCAGTCATAAATTGTTACCTTTAAAGGTACTGCCAACTCCCTACACCTCTATCCCAAAATAAAATCCATAGTGATATTCCTTTCACTTAGTATTATTATAACACATTTCTCAATAAAAATCAATAGACTCTGAAAGAGCATAAATGCTCCTTAATAGCAAAACAACTTATTTAGTGCGTTTCTCTTTGTACTACTATTATACTTAACTCTTCGGTAATTGCACTAAAACTCGTCACCTATACTTTTAACGAAGTCGACTTCGTTTTACCTCCAACATCTCAATTATTTCACTTTAATCTCCATTAAAAATTTCATTGCTCACTGTAGTTTCACCCTTAGATACCCATTCTCATTGTAAAACGAAAACGCAGCTAAGCGGAAATTTACCGCTCAACTGCGTTCTCTGTTTCACGATGATGTATAGGAGAAATCTAACTTAAGTGTTAGTTCTTCATCGAATTAGTTGTCTCGTCACCGAGTATGAAAGATGCACCCTTAAGACGTACCCCATCAAGTATTATCGGAGTATTTGCCTTAGCCGCTGCTCTCTCCAAAGTCTTAACATCCTTACCGTCAAAGGATACGGAATCAAGACCGTCTACCTTACCGCTTTCGATACCCAGCATATAGTACCAGTCGCCACGATAACCAGCATCGATTATACCAGATTCTTTACCGCTAGGGCTTGCATCATATGCGAGCTTTGAACCTACGGATATGTCGTTAAGCTCATAAGTGTCTGTTGTATACTGACGAATTACAAAGTAATTGACTTCTTCATCATACCACTTAGTGCCTTTCTTATAGATATTGTACTTGTTGCTAGTAGTTGCATTTACATCTGCATCCATAACAGCAGAGCCATTATCCTTATTGTATCTGGTCTCGACTGCCTTTACCAAGCTCTGAACCATACCCGAATTGTTGAACAATCTCTCAGCATCCTCAGTTCCTACACCATAGGCTGTTGCGATTGCCTTTATCAACTCTGTATAAGTTGTATCCTTTACGATATCGCCGTCTTTAACCTTAATATTGTATGATACAATCTTTCTAGAGCCACTGTTTTTCTTAACGATACTCTTCTTCTGTGTACCGAAACAATATGTTCCGTTTACCCTTTTGCCTGTCTTAGTGTCGGATGTTTTCAGATAGATACCCGCATACAGGTTATCTGTTATGTTTGATACGAAATCATCAAAGCCCTTAGTAACAGTAGCGGATGTGTTGCCCCATTCTGTCTTGAGGTCTACATCGCCAAGAACACCAGCTGCACTTGTCTTTGTAGAACCTGACCACATTTCTGTATCAAGTTTCTTATCCATCAGGTCTAATACAAACCCATTGAATACTAAGCCAGTTTTATCAAGATTAGTTGCAACATTTACCTCAGTACCGCTGTATGTAACAGGCAGATATGAGCCGTCAACCTTAATCTTATCTAAGCCGTTCTCTATAGAACCAGTAGCAAATGTGCCTGCGAAAGTACCCTTATAATTGTTCTCGTTATCGCCATTTACCAAGGTCATAGTATACATTGCTGAAGTCTTTACCTGTCTAACCTTATCTCCCATAACGTAAAGAGGTAGAACATACATTGCTTTCTGCTTACCGTTGGAAACATCAGAAACACTACCCGTCATAGGAACATGAGCTACCATAGTAACCTCTGGATAGAACTTAGTTGCTGTATCAAAGCCCTTTATGGTTGAAATGCCATAAGTCTTATCTCCCTTAGATACGGAAGTAGTACCCTTTTTATCGTTCTCAGAAATACCTCTATCGTTTGGAGTGTAAGACTTAGCTTTTTCAGTTACGGTATATCCTGCTTTATTCGCTCTTTCACCAGTTGTCCAAGGTGACAAGAAAGCATTATCTCCAGTTGTGATGCTTGTCTTAGCTGCCCAGAAGAATGAGTCATTACCTGTTTTCGATAAGTAAATACTCTTTCCGCTAGTACCCTGAGTTGAAGCCGTTGGTTTAACTCCTGTACCCGACTTGAGTACGTTCTTTACATATGCGTTTGAGATACTGTTATCTGCATAGCCTCCAAGCAGACCCTTGTTTCTCATGCTCAACTTAGATATTGTCTTTGTCTCGCCGAAGAACTCTCTTGTAAGGTTCATGCTGTGGGTTGCACCTACATTTTTAGCTGTTGCAAACTGCTTTGGATTTGTCTGCTCCAAATCAAACAATGCACCAGCGACATATGAACCTCCACTGGTCTTCATAGGATTGAACAACAGATAATTCTGTGATTTGTTCTTAGAAATCAAATCACCACTATAAGACTTGTTATCAGTATAGCTAATAGTAGCCGCACCGTTACTCAAAGCAGATGAAATCTTAGCAACAACACCATTCTGAGTACCGAACAGAGTTGGATAGTTGTAATTGAGATAATACTCAGGAAGTTCAACATCGAAATGCTGAGGTTTTCCAACACGCTCATCTCTGTATATCAGGATATCATACCCCTCAATTTTGCCTTCACCGCTATTAGAACCACCAATAGAACCTACAGTGAAACTGTAATTATCCTTGCTGGAGTCCAGCATATCAAAGACAGCTCCGTTTGAGCTACCTGTCTGATACCCGTTGCCTGCTCCTGAAATATTCACGAACAAGTTATGGAGCTGATTGTAAGCATTTACCGTATTCAGTGCTCCATTGTTGTCGTTTGCAATCTTAGAAACCTTTTCAGCTAAGTCATCCAGACCTTTGTAGCTCTTCGATGTGTAAGACTTCGGAAGAGCAAACATATAGGTTACGCCATCATCTCCGTTTGCCCATGCCTTAGAACCACTCACATTGAAACTACCCGTTGCTGTCATATCGTACTTGACACTCGCCTTACCTGACTTGTCGTTATTAACAGTCATATTATGAGATGTACCATTCTCATCTACAACAACACCCTTAACAGTTGAGCTAACTGGGTGCTTTCTTGCAAGAACGGCGACTGACAAACCAATCTTTTGAGTACCCTTTGTACTCAAATCAAGTGACTTGTTAGACGCACGCTTAATTTCTGAGTTCTCCAGAGCAAGCATTGTTGTATTAGCAATAATGTCATTTGCATCTGACGAGCTCATTATACCCTTGGCGTCAAACTCCTTTGAAGCCAGATTACCCGAAGAGTCTTTCTCCTTAAGCAGATAGGATACGGTTGCTGACTTATTAGAGCCTGTAACCTCTCTTGAAATTTTGTCTGCATTTGCATCCATCAAACCTGAGCTGTTTGTACCCGTCTTATCAGCAGATAAGTTACTGTTGTTCAAAACGTAATTGTACTTATTACCCAAAACAATGTTACTAGCCGAACCGCCTGAAAGACCAGTTTTCGTGATTTTCATTGTAAAGTTTGAGTAATTGCTGCTCGAAACTGAAGATACATTTGTGAAGCTCTTCAGAGCATTTAAGTTTTTAGTACCCTTCCAAGCAGGTAATGCAACCTCAGCTGCATTTGCCTTTCTGAGATAGTAATTTGAGTCATTTGTGTTGCTCCAGATGTCACCTATAAGATTTGCGTGCCCTGATGTACCCGATTTACCGAAACTCAACGTACCATTTGAGCTTGCGTTGATGTAGTCATCGCTTATTGTACCGAGAGGAGCATGACCAGTGAGAAGTCTATATGAAACTTCCTTATGGCTGTACTTCGATGTGATGTTCTTATCTAACTCACTTGCTTTCTTGGCTGTACCCGATTTTGCCAAATCTGTACGGAGCGTATCACCGAAAGAGAAGAACTTCACGTTTTGAACAGCGTTCTTTTCATCGTACCCTGTTTTGAGGACTTTGTAGGTATCATCTTTCGATGCACCCTTATTTGTTATCGCTATATTCAAGCTATCCTTCTTGGTAGTTGATACAGCTGGCTTAACACTCGCATTATCGGCTACTACAGATGAACGCCTAACCTTAAGGTCACCAGACCAACCTGTTGAGTTATGTACCTCATCGTAGGTTGGAGTACCATCTGTTGAATAGTACGTTATATGAGTGGCGGCTTTGGCATCTGAATCACCAGTTAGGAACAAGAAAGATTTGCCCCAATACACGCCGAATCCCTTTAAGTTATTTGCCGCAGAATATTGCTGTTTCAAAAGATTTTTATACTCTGCATAAACATTAGAAGTTCTAGCTGCACCCTTAGAAGCATCTCTACCAACATACCCACTTGATGGGTAATTCACATACTCATTTCTCAACAATTCCGCCATGCGTAAATCCTGATTTGATAGAGCTAGCCAAGTGGAATCGTTCTTACTAGACCGCATCAAATATACTGGTTCAACTACAACAACCCACTTTAAATCCCTGTTAAACTCTGCTGCACTAGTCGGAAAAGCTTTTTTCTTACCAAGTTTACTTGTTAACCTTGAGGTGTACCCCTTTAAAAATGAATCCAATCCCTCATCTGTCTTCAACACACGGTTTGCCCAATTTGCAACCTTCGTACCATCAGCCTCGTACCCATAACCGTTATTGGCATTAGAACCCCACTTTTTAAAGCTTGTATTGCCAGAGTAATTGCTGAATACTGCAGAAAAATCGTGCTTATCCGTATTTACGCTCCACATACCCTTCACTGCTGTCTGGTGTTTATACACCCTATAATTGGCGTCATTGTAATTAGCATTACTAGAAGATTTTGCAAACTCTCCCTGTGATGGAGTAATTATCGAAGTAACTTTAGACCCGCCTGGCATAGCCAGAGCATAATAAGCATACCTAGCATAAGTATGTAAATTATCCTTAATGGCATTCTGCGTGAGATTTCCTGTCACTACATTTCCACTCTTATCCTGCAACACTAAATCTCTAGGTGCAAGATAGATACGAACACCCAAAGGTGACCCCCCAGTGTTCCAAAACTCACCCTTAGTTGTAGTGCCACTTCCCGCACCACTACCGTCACCATGCGAACCACCAGAACCTCCGCCATTATTCGCAAAAACTGTTATAGCATTTTGCTCACTCGTGAGAACTGGAAGAATGGACACAGCACCTGTTAATGCCATAACGCCAGATACCATACCACAGATAAATCTCGATTTAAAAGAACGACTTTCCATTGTTATTTACCTCCTTTTCTCGAGAGTTTCTTAAATATTCCCTTACGGAACATAAGGAAAGTACCCGCTATAATTGCAAAAAGCGAACAACCTATAGCCACTACCCAAGATGTGATACCCGTCTGAGGAAGTACCCCTAATTTATCTGATGGATTTGACTTGTTATTCTTTGAAGTAACATTGCCGTCTTCATCGATGTTGAGTGCAACTAAATCAATAAGTTTTCCATCCACAGACAAATCACCGTTCTCAACTAAGTCCTGCCAGTAGTTATCCCTATTGTTCGGGTTTACAGGGTTATCATTATCATCTGCATCATCCGATGGCAAATCAAAAGAACCATCGCCGAAACTTGTGATTGTTACTGAAAGCTCACTTGTTGCATCTGTGTTAGGGTCTACTGCAAAGAACTTGTACACGCCATTCTTGAATATCTGGAACTCTGCTGACGTTGTATTGTCCTGTGCTATAAAGCCATTACCATAAATCGTACAAGCCTTATCTGTTGTAACAGTCAATACCAGACTGTCTGACTGAGATAACCCCTTATCATTCGTAGAAAGGAAATAACTCATCTGCGGTAAATCATCTTTATCCGCATCTGGGTCTGGCTGCTTATTCTCGTTTATGCAATCGACAGTAAAAGTGGCACTAGCCTCAACTCCATACGTGTCATACATATACAACGTGTAGTCACCGTTATCGTAAAGCGGTAAGTCAAACTCATAAGAAGATACCCCATTTGGAATGGAGATGTCTGCGTCAGGAGATAAATCACCATACAACTCATCTCCGAGGTACAAAACATAATCTGAGAGATTTGCCCCGCCTCGTGCCTCTGCTTTTATATGTACCACTACCTTATCCTCAGAAGCTTCCGTAAACTCCCAATAGAACATACAGTTATCTGCATAAGGGTCTTCTTCTTTCTGAGATAAAGCAAGACCATAAACAGTATAGGCATCCCCCTCTGACTGCTTGTATAACATATAGTTAACAGAAACATCATCTTCGCCAAAGTTCAACTCATCCCCCACCCCAAACTTTTTAAAGTTAGACAGCAAGGGCGTAAAATCAGTTTCTCCAGCACTATTCTTGTCAAGAGCATCATACCAAGTTACACTAGCATCGTCATCTGAATGCTTATCAGTTAAAAACAGATAATACCCTTCTTTGTTGACCATATAAGTATCATCTTTTGCTTCGATAAAGTCATTATCATATACTGTGTTTATTATATGCTCGTCATCGAAAGACAAAGTATTATCCGCACTTACCGTCATCGAACCGAATGACATTGTGGCTACGATACCCAGACAAAGAAGTAAGCTGACTGCTCTTTTCTTTTTCATCTTACTCAAAGTGTTTTCCTCCTTTTCTAATTGTCATACAAAATCGTGATACCCGAATGCTATGAAGCTACTACGTCTCCCCAAATCGGGTTATTCACATTCGGATACATAACGTTTAGTTTAGGCTCAAACGACTAACGCACCAAAATGAAAAATATCTATAATCTGCAAAAAATTATTTTGCGGGTGAGAATAGAAACAATTCTCAAAAATATTTGAGAAATCTGACTCGAAAATCTAGGGGCATTTTATGCACCAAATGAATAGGTACAGCTCGCTCTGAAAACAGGGGTAAATTAAAGCTCAGCGAATAATCGCACTTACTCGACACCCTTTTCAGGCAAAACTCCGTATGCAGGCGTTTTCACGAGCAGGACTTGGTTTGATTGCCGTCACCTTTGAATTTTAATATGCACACAAATCTTTTATTTGCAACTAAAAGTAAAAGAGAGCAATCTCTATTGTAGAAATTGCTCTCTGTCTATGATGTGTTAATCGAAATAATTCGTCATATCTATTGCATCCCCAGCATACTTGCTTAAATTCAATAAGAACTCCTCGGCACTTATGCACTGAATATTATAGATAAAATTATCATTCTTTGAACTCTCTAACTCAGCGAGTAAATCTGGTTGTGGTTTCCAATTATGATTAGTACTGCCCGTAAAAGTCACACTCATAAAAGCACAAGCATCTTTAATGAACCTAATTAAGTCTGCCAAACTATCTCGCTGTATCTTGCATACCTCATCGAGAAACAATCTCTTTACACCTGAGTCTAATAACTTCCTCAGATACCCATCAAAGTCGAAATCACTAGGCATACCAGTACAATCTCTATACTCCGAAATATCAGGTGCGACATTGTACAGCTGCTTTAAAAGTACAGTCTTACCGATTTGCCTAACACCTAATATAGCCGTTGCACTATCCTCATAGGCATCGTTGTTTCTAGCCGCATAAGCGTCTAATTTATTCAAGCGAGTAGTCATCACATCATACAAAAATCGCTTAGTCTTTAAAACTGGTAAAACAGCCCCCATCGTAACACCTCTTCCCATATACCCTTCTTGCTCACTGCACTAATTGAACCCTCACTTTTCAGTTCTTAAATAATCCCTAGTTTGCATCAGGCAGTACCCAAGCAGATTTTGACCTCTCCACTTATTACAGTCAAATCTGTTAGCATCAGTCATACTCAAGCCGATACCCCAAATTCGGTCGTGCACGGCACACTCAGCAAGTACTTCATCTCCAGTAGCAAGCAGCTTTTCTCTTAAATCAGAGTTCTGTCTAAACTTTTCGATAAGCCCCTGCGTGACTAAACGACAACGTTCGGTCGCCCAAGTCTTTTCGTCAAAACCCCGTACTTGTCTGCCCAACTGCTTTATCTCACCGCAATCAGATGTGCTCAGTATTTGTTTAGCTACAGCTGTATCGTCAAACAGCATAGCTTTACTCCACATCATATACTGCTCGGCACAGGCAAACGATACCCCATTGCAATCAAATTCAGACATAAACCAATTACTGAGATACCCGTTTTCCTCGTTTGGATTGTGAAAGAATATCATATATTCACCCCTCTAAACTCAGCTAGTTTCTTTACGGCTAACTTTATATCTAAATCGTGCAACACGTTGTAATGTGCGTGAAGAAATTCTGGTGATACGGACTCGGCAATCTGCACGCTAGGCAGATTTGTTAAATACTGATACCAAGCGTAAAACTCTCCGAACCACTCTGCCTCCCAAGTGTCCTGCCACTCAGCGGTCTTTTGCACCTCTGACAGAGGTAATTTGTCTATGAGAATACTCGGTATCAGGGTCATCCAATAGGCGTAGCACCTGTCCATAAGGTCTCTAGGGCTGGAACGCAAATACATATTAGCGAAAGAACAAAGGTCAAAACCCTGCTCAACTGCCTTTGTGAAGAGTACCCCTTGGTTTTCGGCTAAATCGTCTATATACAAATCCATTTTCTCGTTCATTGTAACAACCTCACTTAAGCAAACTACTAAAAGTACGAGTCATCGTATTCTCTGGAGAATCAATCAGTTCCTTCATTAAATCTCTTGCACGTCTATCCCTGCTCCAATATTTATCAGCATAATTAGTTGGTACAGGCACTGGTCTGGCATACTCAACTAAGCTAGAGAAAGCTTTCGCCGACTTCAAGCAAATCTGGTTCTCCAAGTCACCGAGCTTGAATAGTCTACCCAGTAGATTATAGTCTATTTCATCTCTGACGAAACGCTTAGCTATAACAAAGTAAGACGAGTCAGCTCTCCAGCCGTAAATGAAATCATACCCCGAAATATCTACGCCATACTTTGCTATGAACTGCCCAGCAAATCTCTTGTATCTGGCACTATCCGATGCATCCCTATGTTTCATCAACTCAGCTAGCCAGCTTAATTCACTTAATGAGTTAAAATTCAAATAACTTAAACCGTCTAGCCGTAACAGATACATATGCAAATACCCGACTGAGTTTCCCAAGCACATTGCCCATTCTTTAGCCAACTCAGCATAAGGCGTCAGGTAAAACCCCTTGCCATAATCGTGCTTGTCCTCACCATACCCATATGTCGGTGTAAATGCCTCGTTTGGCGAGCCGTGATACAGTCTGAAATATCCAGTCTTTTGCCCTGCCCAAGTCTTTTCATCGTATACTACCTTATCTGGAATACCCAATTTTCCTCTCAATACCCCATTGGAACAAGTCACAGCGTTATCGAATTGACACGACATAGCCTGTGATGCGGTTAAAAACATTATCTTTCCAGACGGCACAGCCTGAACGATATACCCAGTTGTTTCGCCCTGATACTTTAACCTCTCTAATACGTGAAAAATCATCTGCAATCACCCCTCTCTCGCTCAACACTCAATTTTCTCATCTAGCCCATACTTTCGCATAAGCTCAGAAATTCTCAGCTTAGTGTATGGAATATCTATCTTTCCTAGCAAATAATCACGACTAAGGCTTACATACTCCTGCTCAAGGGCTATATACAATAAATCCACTCTATAAAAATTAATCGGGAGATACCCATCGTAATCTTTTACCACTGCATTAACATCTGTAGCTGTCAACACTAACTCCGAGATACCCAATTCCGTTGCTTTTCTGGCATACCCAAATAACTGGTCACGGTTTAGATTGCTCATTGGTCGGTTTTTGACCTCAACAGCAAATACATCAGACATACCCATCAAAGAAGTGTACAAAACATCTAATTCTGTATCTCCTGTGGAACTACGGTATTTATCCACAAAAGAATAACAATATGCCGCTTTCAGCAAAATAGAGTCCTCTACCCATTTACTCTCCACGTCTATATTATTGCCTAGACTATCCTGAAAAACATAACTTGAAAACTGCGGAAACTCAAACAACATAGATGGAGTCTCCGAGTCTAAGCGGGTTAATGCCTCTAGTCTTTTATGTGCAGGCGAGCTTGCTGTACCCAAACACTTATTAACTACGTCCAGAGTTTTCTGCGAATCCGTGGAATTGTAAGCATCTCTAGCTAAACCAGCCTCTCTCAATAGCTTGCAGAAAGCTACGATATCCGCCTTCTTGATACCCTGTCGAGAGGCTAATATGTCATACAAATTCGACAGCTCCTTCGACAGATTTATATCAGGCTTATTTAAGTTTGGAATTGAAACAATCTGCCCAGAACTAGGCATTATAAATATATGCTGAGCCAACGAAACATACGTCAAAAGGTTCGAGAGCTTAGAGGAGTCATTTGAAATCTCCGATACAATACGCTTTAAACTAGCATTTTCAGCGTTATTAAAGTTGTGCAAGCACGAATTAAGCGTATCGCTCAGTACACTCGCTATATAATTCAAACCTGTCTTATCTGCGAAAATCTCATTATAATGTAGATACAACCTGTACTTGTCAACAGAACTCAAATTCCTAAGACTCTGTTGTGTACCCTCGCTAGAACTACCCCAAAGTAACCTCTCACTGTACAATATCGGACACAGGTCAAAAATAGTACCGCTACCTATCTCATTACTTATCTTTCTGACACCATACTTAGTACTGCCTGTTATGACGATGACCTTTCTGTTTGCATACCCCTGTATACAAGAACAGAAAGTGTTACGCAGGCTATCTGGTATCTTGCACACTTCGTCCAGATAAATGCGGGTTATAGATGTTGTATCCCATTGTGCAAACCAATCTTTGATTTTCTGTGCAGTATCAAAATCAAGATTTCGTATATCAGCATAGACAGAATTTTCTGGAGCTAACTCGTATAATTGTTGCAGTAAAACAGTCTTGCCTGCTTTGCGTACCCCTAGAATCGCTAAACACCCGTTCCTAGATGGGGATACTTCTCGCTGTGTCTCG
>OLVW01002594.1_pt1 | contig 12795 bp, 11 predicted proteins | sample 1673301 | NCBI WGS metagenome assembly OLVW01 (sample SAMEA3178941, study PRJEB25190) | human gut metagenome
AAGACTACATCGGAAAAATGGACTTTACGATTCTTACCAGTGTCAGCGAAGGCCAGCCGCTTACGATTCTTGAAAGCTTTGCGGCTCACCGCCCGGTGATTGCAACCGATGTCGGTAACTGTAAGGGGCTGTTACTCGGCGAATCCGATGACTTCGGTGAGGCAGGCATTTTAACGCATATTATGAATATCGAGGAAATTGCAAATGCGATGCTGACACTCGCCGCCAATGAAAAAATGCGGCACGAATACGGTGAAAACGGCTACCGCCGACTGATGAATAAATACACCATCAAACAGATGCGCAGCACCTATGCCGACATTTACAGGGAATTAACAAAGAAAAAAACGTCTTAAAGAAAGGAGCCATTTATGGCAGGGGTTGGTTTAAGATTAAATAAATTTTTTAATAAAAAATCTATGAGCAGCCACATTGCGGGTGCCGGATACAGTATTGTCATTACCATTGCGCCGATGCTGCTTGTCATTGTAACACTGATTATCATGCAGCGGCTTTTGGGCTACACGCAAGAATCGTATTATGAAAAACAGCTGTTCCAGAACACCGTGCTTTATATTTTTATTTTTTCACTGCTGGCAAGCGCGCCGTTAAATGCCGTTCTTTCAAGATACATTTCCGATGTTATTTTTGAAGAAACTTATGCAGATATTATGCCATGCTATTACCTCGGACTGCTGATACAGACTCTTTTTTGCTGCCTGATGGGGATTCCGTTCTGTCTGCATGAGTGGCTCTCTGGCGGAGTACGCCCGGCATACGTTTTTATATCCTTTTGCTGTTTTATCGCATTGTCCTTTATTTTTTATACGATGATGTATTTATCAATCTGCAAGGACTATATAAAGATTTCGCTTTTTTATGCTGTTGGAAGTATAATCAGCCTTTTCTTATCGTTATTTTTGGTATATTATATAGGTATCAGTGTCTGTATGTCCATGCTGCTTTCGCTGACTGCCGGCTTTTTAATTACGGCATCCCTTGGATTAGCACTGCTTACTCAGTATTTTACGGAATACAGCCACCAATATAAAAAAATACTGAAACACATTGTAAAATACCGGAAACTGATTTTTGCCAATACTTTTTACACACTCGGACTGTTCGTGCATAATTTTGTATTCTGGACATCCGATTTGCAAATCAAGACTGCCGGTTCTTTCGTGTGTGCCGAAACGTATGATTATGCTTCATGCGTGGCGATGTTTACGAACATTTCTGCAAGCATTATTTTTATCGTTTTGGTTGAAATGAAATTTAATGCCAGATACAAACAATATTCGGAAGCCATTATCGGCGGACGGCTGCTTGACATTCAAAAAACCGGCATGCGTATGTTCCGTCTGCTTGCAGATGAACTGATGTCTTTGGTGCGGATTCAGTTTATTATTTCAACCGTGCTTTTTTTAGTCAGCCTGATTGTGCTTCAGCGCTTCGGCTATACCGGCACGATTATTCAGATATACCCGTGCCTTGCCGCCGGATATTTTATCCTGTTTTTAATGTATCCGGTCTTTTTGTTTTTATATTATTTTAATGACTTAAACGGTGCTTTGTATACCGGGTGTATTTTCTGTCTGACGACACTGGCTGCAAGTATCTGTCTGTTAAATACCAGTCCCGTTTGGTACGGCGGTGGACTGACACTTGGTGCATTTGCCGGATGGACATTTTCATATTTCAGACTGTGCCGGCTGGAAAAGCATATGAAAAACCATATTTTCTGCAACGGTACGATTTTAAAACAGGTTTCCGGCATCCGCCCAAGCGGACAGGTGTACCCGGATACGCAAAAATGAAGCCCCGCACTAAGAAAGGAGAAATTATACTATGCCGCCTATGATACTTCGGATAATACTCATTGTATTCGGAATTCTGCTGTTTGTCTGTGCAATGCTGTCTTATGCCGGAAAAAAATTAAAAGAAGGCTTTTTACTGGGGTGGTGTCTGTTTGCACTGTTTTTTATCCTTGCAGGCATTATTCCGGCACTCAGCTTCTGTACCGGGACTTTCACTGTTTTTTCCGGTCCTGCACAGATGATTTTATCCGCCTTTCTGGTCCTGTTTTTGTTTAAGATTTCCGAATATGTTTCTGTTTTAAGCCGCAAAAATCAGGAACTTGCCATGCAGGTTTCCCTTTTAAACCAGGAAAATGAACGGATTCTTACAGAATTACAGCAGCTGACCGGAAAAAACAAAACAGAACTTTAATATTGGAGTACGTATGAAGAAAAAAATTTTATTTGTAATCAATACACTGGGACGCGCCGGTGCGGAAACCGCGCTGATAACCCTGTTAAAAAAACTGCCTGAAAACGAATATGATATTTCTTTATATGTATTGTGCGGACAGGGAGAACTCGTCCGTGAACTGCCCACCTATGTCCACCTGCTCAACCGTCATTTCTGTGGGGAATCGGTCTTATCTAAAAAAGGAAAATTTCTTCTTTTTAAGACAGTACTCATAAAAAATTTCTGCCATAGTGCATTTTTTCATAACCTGTCCTATCTGTTTTTAAACCGCAAAAACACACCGCTTGAAAAGCTGCTGTGGCGGATTGTATCAGACGGATCTGAACGGTTTGACACGCATTTTGACTTAGCAGTTTCGTATATTGAGGGCGGTTCTGCCTACTATGTACACGATCATGTATCTGCCGCTAAAAAAGCGGCATTTATCCATGTTGACTATGTACAGGCAGGGTATACACGCAGACTGGATAAGGACTGTTATGTGGATTTTGACAGGATTTTTGCAGTTTCCGATGAAACAGCCGGTGTGTTTGCCGGTGTCTATCCAGAATGTCAGCAGAAGCTTTCGGTTTTTCACAACCTGATTGACACCGAAGCAATCCGGCAAAAGGCACTTTTACCTGCCGAAAAATCCATGCATGAAGGAATCCGTCTGCTGACGGTTGGCAGACTGACACCACAGAAGGGCTTTGACTGTGCGGTTTATGCCCTCAAACTGCTGTTAGAAAAGTGTTGGAACATTTTTCTCTCTGCTGAATTTCCTAATACGGCAGACTCACACAGCTTGCCCGGTCACTGCACGTAGAAGACCATTTTATTTTTTTAGGAATGCAGACCAATCCGTATCCGTATTTTAAAATGGCAGATTTTTATATTCATGCGACCCGTTTTGAAGGCAAGAGCATTGCCATACAGGAAGCGCAGGTGCTTGGCTGTGCTATTGCGGCATCCGACTGCAGCGGCAACCGCGAACAGATTGTTTCAGGTGTAGACGGTCTGCTTTGTCCGTTTTCACCAGAAGGCATTGCAAATGCGGTGGAATATCTGATAGAGCATCCGCAGACTGCCCAAAGTTTTGGCAGGGCGGCAGCACAAAAAGCCTGCCATTTTGAAAACGATATTCATATGATTCGTGATTTACTTTACTCACCTTAAGCTATAATGCAAATCTTACAGGGATAATTGCGGAGGACAAATTAATGCAGAAAGAAGTTTTAATTATTATACCTGCTTATAATGAAGAAAAAAATATTTCCAAGGTCTTAGACCGTCTGGAGCAGCCTGAAATTGCTGAATTTGCTGATATTCTGGTTATGAATGATGCTTCTTCGGATAACACCAACTGGATCGTCAAAGCAAGACACCATGCCGTTGTCACGCATGTATTTAACCTCGGCTACGGCAGTGCCTTACAGCTCGGTTATAAGTATGCAATCCGCTGTAATTACCGCTACGTCATTCAGATGGATGCGGACGGACAGCACGATGCCGGTAATTTAATCAATCTGTACCATGCGTTAAAGACGCCTGATGAAAACGGTGTCTATCCCGATATTGTACTGGGGTCACGCTATTTAAACGACAGTCCGTACTTTGAAACCTCGGCTTTAAAACGTTTTGCATTTTTCTTATTCCGCCATATTATCAAGTGGTCAACAGGACGTACCATCATGGACCCGACAACGGGATTACAGGGATTAAGCCGCCGTGCCGCCTTGTGCTATTCAAAATTCGGCAATTTTGATGAAAAGTACCCGGATGCAAATATGATTACCAATATGCTTTTATCAGATTTTAATATTGTGGAAATTCCGGCGGTCATGCATTTAAGAGAACACGGAAAGAGCATGCACTCCGGTTTAAAACCAATCGGCTATATGTTTCATATGTTTTTTAGTATTCTTGCCGTTTTAATCCGGCAGAAAATCTTTAAAAATGTACCGAAAGCGGAGCGTTATAACAATGATATTCAAAAAACACAATAAATTTAAGCCGTATCTATCCATTGAAAAAGCAGATGACCACACGGTTAATCCAAAAAGAGGGTGGTACAGCATTTATCCGTTTACCCTCCCGGAACGTCCTGATTTTGAGGAATTGCAGTGGTGTTTAAAAAAACAGGAATCCCTGTGCCTGGTACGTGTCTGTATCGGAAATTATGCTGCACGCAGTTTTGATACACCGGCACTTACGGTTTTTGAAGAAATTTTGTCTTTTTTTGCCCGTCATGACAAAGACATGATCTTGCGGATTATCTATGATGATGAAGGAAAAGGCATGGAACACGAACCTGCTGGACTTTCACAAATCCAGTCCCATATGGACCAGCTTGGCAGTATCATTTACAAATATGCTGCACATATCTACACTACACAGGGACTTTTTATCGGAAGCTGGGGAGAAATGCATACTTCCAAATTCTGCGACAGACAAAGCCTCTGTCGTCTGATAGACAGCTTTTATCATGCCACAAAAGGCGCTGTCGCCATGGCAGTGCGCACGCCCGCACAGCTGCGCAGTCTTGAAACGGGACTTTCTGAATATACGGATACCTGCACACGCAGACAGATTCTTTCCCTGACCGGACTGTATAACGATGCCATCACCGGCTCTGAAACCGACTACGGCACTTATGCCGCCGGGGATACCGTCTCCGGTAATATTCCCTCTGATAATGTGTCTTGGGGGAACGTAAACTCCGGTGACGGAAAGTGGAGCAGGAGCGCAGAGCTTTCTTTTCAACAGGAACGGTGTATACAGGTTTATAACGGTGGGGAGGTTATCATGCCGAATCCATACAATGACGGGGATACCGCAATTGAAACGCTCACCAAAATGCACGTTTCTTACCTGAACAGCCAGTATGACGGCACCGTACTTCAAAAATGGAAAGAACAAAAGACAGACAAAACTGAATCCGTCTTTGAACAAATCGACCGCCGTCTGGGGTATTGTCTGGTTTTATCCGCTGTCAAAGCGGCAGATAAAAACTGTTCTAAATTTATAATTACCATAAAAAATACCGGCTTTGCCGCCCTGTATGAGCCGGTCATTTTAACACTGTCTGCTGTCTGCTGTACGACTGATAATATAAATAATTCACCCTGTCTGCCGTTAGAAAACACCGTACTTGGCAGGCATGAGATTGCAAAACTCCCGGCGGGAGAGCAGTGTATCGTATCCGTTGACTGCCCGCTTATAGCACTTTCTTCCGGTCAGTATAAACTAACTGTTTCCATGGCATTGAAACGCAGTCAAAAAAAAGTCTTTTTTGATAACTGTGATACAGTGGGAATCCTGACGGTCATATAAATTTACGCCTGTATTTTGTTGTCTGTTTGATTCCATATCGGAACTCTATTTACTCAAATATAAAGGTACCACACAGGTATCCGTTTTCCGTCGGTTTTTCTGTGAGTGCAAATCGGATTTGTTCACCGCTCTTTGGACTGCTCATTTTCAGATAAACCTGATAAGTTCCCTTTGCAATGCGCAAAAACACCGGACAGGAGAGTGTAACTATGCTGTCCGGCTGTAATGCTGTGGTTGAGAACTGTTCACCCAGATTCTGTGTCTGTATGATATTTCCCTCCATGTCACATATCCGCAGTTCTGTCGTAAAATCATAATATGCCGGTGCAAAGCCGGTATTTTTTATTGAAAACGTAAGCTGTGCCGTCTGTCCAAACATTTTATAAGAAAATGCCGTCCCGCTGATTTCATAGCGGTAACCTAAATGCGCGCCGATATAATCATAACCTGTCGTGTCTTCATACGGCTGATTTTTCCATTTTTTTAAAACCTTTTCATCATACATACGGTTTAAATACGATACGTGCATTGTCTGCAATGTATTCATTGCATTTTCAACGTCATTGTAAACGGTATCGGATACGACTTCTCCGCCGTTTGGCACGGTAAGACAAACTTCATCCTGATAAGAAAGTTCACGGCTTCTGTCGGTATACGTTCCCAAATCCGACTCCGATGCCATAATACCGTCATTAAACAGCCCTGTTTTTATAACCGCCGCCTGTCCTTCATCCAGATGATCCGCCGCCAAAACTGCACGAAGCTGAGCCGGTGTACGTACTGCCATATAAATTTCATCATCCAGACTGCCCCGCAAAACCGTAAAAAGCTGTATCTGTTCCTCTTCGGATGAAAAACGGGAGTGGTGCATTTCACCATAATTTCCTATAAAAATTCCCTGCACCAGATAGATATTGTCTTTATGCTCATTCAGTATTTGTGCGCACTGCCGCATATGATTTTCAATCTGTGAAATGTCGTTTGGCTCGGTGCTTTGCGCATTGCCGTCCCAGTCATATAAAAAACGCAGAATCAGGCTGCAGGAGCTTTCTTCCCAGCGGGTAAGGATATGTTTCAGCTCTGCCAGCGCATTTTCGGTAAGGTCACGGTCTGCAAACTGTTTTAAATTGATTTGAAGCAGCGCCAGCCGGTCATTGGCACTTTCACTCTGTGCAACAGCCGCAGAAATCTTTGTATCCAAGACACTCCATGCCGGATTCTGTCCGGCTGTCTGACTTTCGTCCGTCAGCGTATAGCCGTAAATCTGATACCAGCCACAGTACGGATTGTGCAGAACTTCCTGTGTCACCGTTAAATCTGCCTGCGTCCACACCGGCTTTTTATTGTATACAAAATACAAACACAGTCCAGCTGTTCCTAAAATCACCACAGTCACACAGACTGCAAGAATACAGACTGCCCGGCGGGTTATCTGCAAATTTCTATTTTCCGGTTTATTTTTCATTGCATTTACCTTTCTAATTCATTGCAACATATGATATAATGAGCACAAACACCATTAACGAACGAACAGCCCTGCAAAACAGGGCGAAAAACGCAATAACGTATGTTTATAAATGTAAGGATAAAGAAGGCGCAGCATACAATATCCTCATATCATAGTTGGAGGCTTTTGACCCTAACATTATAAATATATGATATAAGTTATATCATGGCAACAGAAAGCAGGCAATTTTATGACAAAAAGAAGTATGCAGTCTTCCACTCTAGATTTTGTAATTACATGGGTCGATGGCAGTGACCCTGCATGGCTTGATGAAAAAAGCCATTTTGCATCCGGCAGTGAAGCCGATAACCGGAAAGAACGCTACCGCGACTGGGATCATTTAAAATACTGGTTCCGCGGCATTGAAAAAAATGCACCCTGGGTTCATAATATTTATTTTGTAACATGGGGACATCTTCCTGCGTGGCTTAATACCGCACACCCGAAACTGCATATCATAAAACACACGGATTTTATTCCACCGCAGTATCTGCCGACTTATAATTCGCATACTATTGAATTAAATCTGCACCGGATACCAGGACTTTCAGAAAATTTTGTCTACTTTAATGACGATGTCTTTTTAATCCGCCCGGTAACGCCGCAGCATTTTTTTAAAAGCGGAAAGCCCTGTGATATGCTTGCCTTACAGCCGGTTGTTGCAAATCCCGCCAATCCGGTCATGTCACATATCTTTTTAAATAATACGCTGGTGCTGTCAAAATATTTTAACAAACGTGAAAATATCCGCCATCAGTGGCGTAATTATTTTAAACCCGGATATCCGCCACTTTATTTCTGTTATAACTTTCTGGAACTGGCTTTTCCGCTGTTTTCCGGATTTTATACGGTACACGGCGCTTCACCGCTTTGCAGATCAACCTATGAAACACTCTGGGAAAAGGAGTATCCACTTTTAGATGCAACCTGTTTACACAAGTTCCGTCATGCAGACGATGTCAACCAGTACCTTTTGCGGGAATGGCAGAAACTGACCGGTTATTTTACAGCGGAAAATGTCTGCCGCAGCTTCCGCTATTTTAATGCGGCTTCGGATAATAAAAAGCTTGTGTCTGTCATTAAAAAGCAGAAAGCAGATATCATCTGTATCAATGATGCCAATACAGCCATTGATTTTGAACGTGCCAAAACACAGATTAATACCGCTTTTTCCGCGCTTTTTCCTGAACCTTCTTCTTTTGAAAAAGGGCAGTAATTTTATGAAACCACAATGATTGGAGGTCTTTTTTTGAACAGCAAATCGCGTACACAGTATTCTGCATACAATACCAGCATTGCCCTGTTTTCCAGAGCCGCCGCAATTCTTATGGGATATGTTGTGCGCGTTGTTTTTACCCATGTGCTGTCGGAAAATTACGTCGGTATCAACGGACTGTTTACTGACATTTTAAATGTACTGTCCCTGTCGGAAATGGGCATTGAAACGGCGATTTCCTTTGCCCTGTATAAACCAATTGCAGACGGCAACACGGAAGCGCAGAAATCCATTATGCACCTGTATCAGTGGTTTTACCGCTTTGTGGCTGTGTTTGTTGCCGCCGCCGGAATCTGTGTCATTCCGTTTATGGACATTTTAATTAAAAACAAACCGGATATTCCGCACCTGACTTATATTTATATCCTGTATCTGTTTAACACAGTGCTGTCTTATCTGTTTGTATACAAGCGCACCCTGCTTGATGCCCATCAGCTCATGTACATTGGAACACTGTCCAAAACCGTTTCATGGGTACTTCAGGATATCGTCCAGATTGCGGTCCTTTTGCTTACGAAAAATTTTATTTTGTACTTATATGTATATATCCTGACGACACTGTTTTCAAACATTTACATTTCAAAAAAAGCTGAGCGGATTTTCCCGTTTCTGCGGGATAAAAATATTGCTCCTGTTGAAAAGCAGGAGCGGAAGCACATTTTAAAAAATATCCGTGCCATGATGATGCACAAAATCGGAGATGTGATTGTCAATAACACTGACAACCTGCTGATTTCAAGCTTTGTCGGCATTGCCAGTGTCGGCTGTTATTCCAATTACTATCTGCTGATTGGCTCTGTCCAGCAGGTCTTAAACGAAACCTTTCAGGGAATTACCGCCAGTGTCGGCAACCTCGGCGCAACAGCTTCCAAAGAACGGGTGCAGACGATTTTTTCTTCCGTCTTTTTACTCAACCACTGGATGTTTTCTTTTGCCGCCATCTGCCTGTTTGAGCTGCTCAATCCCTTTATTGTGCTGAGTTTCGGTGAAAAATATTTGTTTACAACCGATATCGTATGGATTCTGTGCATTAATTTTTATATCCGGGGGCTTACCCGTTCCTGCCTGATTTTTAGAAATTCTTTGGGATTGTTCTGGTATGACCGGTATAAATCCATTGCCGAAGCACTGATTAATCTGATTGTTTCCATTATACTGGCACAACGCTTTGGTACATTCGGCGTTTTTATGGGAACTTTTATCAGCACCGTTACCACAACACTCTGGATTGAACCGTTTGTTTTATATAAGTATCACTTCCAGACACCGGTATTTCCGTATTACCGCAGACTTTTGCTCTACTGTATCGAATGTGGCGCTGTATGGCTCGCAGCTCATTTTTTATGCGAAAAATGCACAGCTGCATTTCATATTACCGGCATCATTCCCGATATGACACTGCGTCTAGTCTGCTGTACGTTAGTAGTAAATTTTGTCTTTATCATACTTTATAAAAACAATGATGATATGCAGCTGTTACTTCATAAATGGAGAGGATTACGAAAATGAGAAACGAAGATTTTATATTGCTTCATTTTTTAAAATTTGCGCTTTCAGCCAGCCCGGCTGCGGACTTTGACAAAGAATCCACCGACCGGAAACAGCTCTGTTTCATATCGGATTTCTTTAAAAAATACTCTGATGATATGAACTGGACAGAACTGATTCATACCGCAGACAGACACAGTGTCTTATCCCTGCTGTATGATACGCTTACCGCCGTCAATGTCTGCGCAGCGCAGTGTGAAACGCAAAATTCCACGCCGATACAGAATCAAACCGGCAGTTTTATACCGGCACAGACTTTGCAGATACCGCAAATCCCGCAAGACCTAATGCAGCAGGTACAGATAAAAAGCACGCAGATTGTCCTGCAAAATTACCGACTGTTATATTACAGCAGTTTTTTAATTACCCTTTTGGAAGAAGCCGGCATTTCTGTCCTGCTTTTAAAAGGCTGGCAGACTGCACAGCTTTATCCTGTCCCGGAAGCACGCAAGTCGGGAGATATCGATTTGCTGATTCCATATCCTGCACAGTTTGAACAGGCTGTCTGCGTTTTGGAAAACCACGGATTTCAAAAAGAATCCACACAGCTGACACATCACCATACTGTATTTACGGCTCCGGAACATTTTCATATTGAACTGCATGCCATGCTTTCCGAACCATTTGAACAAAATGAACTAAATACAGACATTGCGGCGCTTTTACCTGAATATAATAGTCACAGGATTCACAAAACCATACTGGGATATCCCATCTGTGCCGCCACTGACCCCTACGATGCGTACTATCTGCTTTTGCATATGTTACAGCACTTTGTGCGTGCGGGTTTTGGTGTAAAGCTGTTATGTGACTGGACAGTCTTTTGGAAACGCGGCCTCTCACAGGACACAAAAGAGGTCTTTTTACAGCTTCTAAAAAAAACACGGCTTGAAAATTTTGCGAAAGCGGTTACGGCTCTGTGTGTACTGTATCTGGGACTGCCTTACACGCAGATTTCATTTTTATTTGGAAATGTTTCTGAAAAGGAGGCTCTTTCCCACAACCGCAAGCACTATGCATCCTTAATGGATGAAATACTGGAAGCGGAAGAATTCGGACATTCCAGCACTAACCGTATGGTATTTTTAAAAAACAGCAGTCTGACAGGGTTTCTTTGTGAATTCCACCATCAGATGAAACTGGGAAACAGCCATTCCGACTGTATCCTTTTATGGCCATATCTGTGGTGCACAACACTTATCCGTTTTTTGAGAAACAACCGCAGAATCCGCAAGACAAGTACCTTGTCCATTTTTAAAAAGGCTTCCCAGCGCAGCCGTCTTTTGCGGGATTTAAAACTTTTTGAAAAATAGGTCAAAAGTATTGACTGACTAAATAAAAAGGATTATTCTAATACAGAAATGTAATGAATTGGAGGTTTATCAGTTATGGCAAACTATGAAAAACCTGTCATTATCGACACAGAGGAGCATTATGAAGGGGTATATGCTGCCAGCGGTGACAATACAGACAGCGGGGTTTCCGCACCGAAATGCGACAGCAAATACATGAATGGTGTATGGCATGCACCGGACTATAATAATACAACTTCTTATATCCAGCGTTTCGGCTGTAACGGATGTCCGGCTTTCCGTTACAACGGCTGCGGACTCCAGCTTGAAAAATACTGGGGAAGCTACGATGTTGATAACGGCAACCGCTATCCGAACTGGGAGCGTATCGGACACCAGCCTTATGATGCGATTGACTGGGGCGATGTCGGTATGTGCTAATACATAAGAATCCGTAACAGGCGGCATACAAAAAATCATCAGGGATTTTTAAAAGTCCCTGATGATTTTTTGTATTTCTTCCGGCAAAAGAGTTTTCGGGAGTGAAACCTCCTCGGCTTTAAAAACCAACCTATCTTCAATAAAACCATATTCCCGTCTCAAAGTGGAGAAAAACTCATCGACAGCGGCCATGAAATCGGTTTTATCTTCTGATAAAATAGTCACCACAGCCTCTGCTTCACGCGGTATGGCGTTTCGCAACGTTCCTCCGTTATAATGAGCCAAACGAGCTCCATACTCCGATACAGCCTCTTTCAAGAACCTGAACATCTCCTTGTTAGCATTCATTCTCCCCAAATGAATATCCACACCCGAATGACCGCCATGCAATCCGCCCAAAGTCAATCTCAAAGCTATTTCACCGGCAACCGGAGTATAAGCCTCCTCTTTGTATTTAAATTCGACATTTACATCTACCCCTCCGGCACAGCTCATATACAATTCGCCATCTTGCTCCGAGTCGGTATTCAATAATATTTCACCTTGCAACTCACCCGGTTCAAGCCCTATGGCTCCATACATACCGGTCTCCTCGTCGTTAGTAAACAAAGCTTCGATAGGCCCATGCTGTATCTCTTTCGATTCGAGAATCGCCAAAATCGAAGAAATACCGATACCATTATCAGCTCCCAATGTCGTTTCGGTAGCGCTCACCCACTCACCGTCGATACGAGGAAGGATCGGGTCGGTCTCGTTCACCGATTTATTCGCCTGAGGAACCATATCCATGTGTCCTTGAAGAATAACCGGCTTGCGGTTTTCCATACCGGGTGTGGCAGGTTTGCGAATAATGACATTCCCGGCCTTATCCAAAATGGTCTCCAATCCCAAAGAACGACCTACACCCATTATATACTCGGTGATTTTATCGAGATGACCCGACGGACGAGGCACTTGACAAATCGCATTGAAATATTTCCATACTGCCTGTGGTTGAAGAGATGTGATTTTGTTGTCCATAGTGAAAATTTTATTTACCAATAATATTTTTAAGGGCGATTCGACTTTGGAAGTTCTGTCATGACCTCTGCCATAATCCTTTCACCCTTTGGTTTCTTTTTGTCACACGACATCGAAATAAAGGCATA
>OLVW01002597.1_pt1 | contig 12787 bp, 9 predicted proteins | sample 1673301 | NCBI WGS metagenome assembly OLVW01 (sample SAMEA3178941, study PRJEB25190) | human gut metagenome
ATCGTAACACTTTATAATACCAGTTAGGTGTTAAAGAATTGTAGGTATCAAAATTCCGATTTACACATCAAATCGTTTTCTTCATTCTATCACAGACCATCTTTGAAGATGCTGCCGTTGAAGCAATACTTAATGCAGGCACTCAATGATTGTGAACTTGGATGATGTTATAATTCCTCATTCACTTTATTTGAATGAGGAATTTTTAATCTGCTAAACAACACCTCCCTAAAAAATGAATTTTTCTATTTTCCCATCAACACTGTCATAACTCCCATTTGCATACTCGAACCGGAATCTATCCTCACCATATAAATCAACGCTGAAAAACATTATCCTATTCCACTCCCGTATCCCATCTCTAGTAAATACTATATCCAGCTCAAATTCAAGGGTACTATCTGGGTTCTGCCCTCCGTTCACATGCGTATTTTTAATGCGCAATTCAGAGGGATACAAATTTTCCTCCAAATCAATCTTACTGTTGCCAATTGTTGCAAAGAGGTGTGTGTGCTCTTCCTGATCCGCTGCCTGATTTTCCATATACTCTCGCATATTGGCCGCACCGATGTTCCCATACAAAGTGCCTCTTGCCTTTTCCAAAGAGAATTGCAACGTAATAAAGCGATGGTTTCCTATACTCAGAATATAGGCATTCTCACCTTTTTCGCAAAAGCTGTACTTTCCCAATTCATGAACATTTTCCAGTACGCGTTTCTTGTCCGACAGGAACTTTTCAATGCTACCGGTTTCTTTATCTTTTTTCCACTCGTCTACGCAGGACCACATTCCGTTCAGTACACCGGCAAACGTATACAGATTGATGAAATTACTCTCTGACAGATATCCACTTCTCTTGTGTGCATCTGCTGCTTCGATTTAACTTTCCACGCTCAAATGCATCTGATTCAGGTCAACGATCCGCTCAATACACACTGCTCTGTATATTAATTTTATGTCACCGATGTAAAAAGATAGTATATTTTATATTGTACATATTTCAGTCAAAAAATCAATATACAGGGAGCCTTGACTCATTGCTCACACAAAAAATCCGTCCAGACTAGATTGTATGTATCTAATCTGAACGGACTCTTCCAAAATTCGATAATGTTCCCTGGGGGAATCGAACCCCCAACTGCCCCTTAGGAGGGGGCCGTTATATCCATTTAACTAAAGGAACGTCTATACAGGTTCTATCAACCTACCAACTGATAAAACCTTAGGTATTATACCACATTTACATATACGTGGCAAACATATATTTCAATAATCTACAAATAATCTACAAATAATCTGCTTAAAATACACCTTAAATTTTACACTCAATTTTACATTTAATTTTATATTTTATCTGTTATCCCTTAAATGCAACACTTCCCTGCAGCCATACCTGACCCTTAAATCTTCTTCCGACCGCAGGTTCTCCAAGCAGATCTGCCTTATTTACAGCAACTGTCATGCTAAGATTATTACATTCAATAACCATAATGTATACGGTTTCCTTAGTGTAGTGATTTATTTCCTCTTCAAGTTCTAATATTTCTCCTACAACCTGATACTGGTCACATTCAACACCACAAGGCATAAACGATGAATCAACTATTGAAAATACATCTTCTTTTAATATACGTTGTGACAGCTCATTATATGTATCAATATCCTCAATTGTCAGATTCTCTATTGCTGTCTCATCACCCTTCTTAGCTGCCTGTATAAGTTTTTCCCTTTCATCCTGTTCCTTCTTTGCCTTTACTGGTTCTACTTTTCTGTGAGAAGGCAGGAGTATCATGCCACCTATAGAGAGTGCCGTCAGACTTACCTTTTTATTTTTAATAGGTATTCTATATACTGAACCCTTTCTATCAATATTATACTCTTTCTGCTTAAGCCCATTCTTATCAAATATAAATTCAAGGTAATCCATAACATTCTGCAGATAAAATATAAGAGTAACTCCTGTTCTTGACTCATCACATACAACAGCAAACGACTCCTTATCAAGATGCCTTTCAATGGTTATCTCATCATTGTCACAGCTTGTTTTCCCCAGTATAAACGGAAAATAATACTCATATATAAACTCATCACCCTTGAATCTTCCATATATATACAATCCTGTTGATTCACTTACTCTTACTATTACCGCTCCTCTGTTAAGCTTTGTATTCTTTATAACAAAACCCTTTTCTATACTGTCTAATATTCCTGCGTGAATCATCTCTTCTTCAAAATCCGCATCAAGATACTGGAACCCTATAGCCCTTATATATAAATTCATAACTATCCTTCTATTTATAGATATATATCTTATTTTATTATAGGCCCATATCACATATTTATTACAGACCTATATCACATATTTTAACTATACAATCTTTAATAAGATCTACTCCGTATCTACTATAAACAATGTAAGATACTTCATAAGATCTTTCTCTACGTCATCCTTATATTGGGAACCATCTGCATGCTTAAGCATCCTTATAACAGGTCTGTCTGTAAACTTATGATTCTGTCTTACAACAACACCCATTTCACCTTCACTTGTTATAACATTTATTCCCACTGGATATACAGCAACTGATTCAAGCAATTTATCCGTTATTGTGGCATCATACTTAATACCCTGATTAGCCTTTATGTATTCTATTGCTTCATATATCTTGAGCTTTGGTGAACCAACTCCGCTTATCAGACTCTCAAAATCATCACATAAAGATACTAGTTTTACTTCTGTCTTTATTTTATCGCCCTTATGTTGGAATGGATAGCCCTTTCCATCTATTCTTTCATGATGAAGCAGAATAATCTCTTTTGCAATATCTGGTATCCATCCCTCATCCTGCAAAGAACTGTAGCCAAATATTGTATGTTTCTTATATTCCAGTGCATCCTTTACATTCATATATGTTTCATTGGTATTCATATATGGAACTTTAATATATCTAAGTCCTATATCATGAAGAATTGCACCTATAGATATATTTCTTACCTGCTTCTCACTCATCTTTAATCTTAATGCCATGATAGTTGATAAAGCACATACATTTATACAATGTGTGTACATATCTGTAGAAATATTTCTCATCTCAGTTATATTTGTAATAACCTCAGGCTCTTCTATAACTGATTCTATTATCTTTTCAGCCTGCTCACCTATAATCTTTAAATCACTATTATGTCTATATATATGCTTCTCAAGTACATTTTTTATTATAGTTCTTGAATTAATAGCAGTTTCTTCTACCTTATAAATGTGATTTTCTATATATTTATTATTATACTCAGTCTTTTTTTCATTTTTTACATCAGCACATTCACTATCTCTAACATCCTGACCTTCATTATAAACATCATCATAATCGTCTTCTGAGGATATAACTATATGATTATAATTTTCTTTATTTATTACTTCCTCAGGGTAATCCTTTATATAAAGAGACTTTATTCCCAGGCGTATTGCTCTGTTTATAAGTTCCGGCTTCAACTCAACATCTGCATGTATAAGTACCGTGCCACCATCTGTCACTATAGGAAGGGCTAATATCTCATTCCCCTTAAGACTTTTTACCTTAACCTTTTTCATACATACTCCATTTCCGCTTGCGAGCTACTTTCCATTTAAACAACTTAATAAACTCCACACTCAATATTCCCCTGCTCATATATATTTATAAAGATAACACAAATCTCTCTATATATCAAATACCGTGTCATTATTTAATAATGGCACGGTATTTTTTCTGTTATTTTATTATCCTGATGCAATGATTGCGTGAATTAAGAAGTAATGAAACAAACCCGATACCTCAGCCATTGCCAAATTCTACTTTTAACAATCACATTTTATCATGCATTTTAAATAATAATATTATACTTACTTGCTAAGTTCTGTCTTACCACCCATATATGGCTGAAGTGCCTTAGGAATCTTTACACTTCCATCTGCCTGAAGATTGTTCTCTAAAAATGCTATTAACATTCTTGGAGGTGCCACACATGTGTTGTTAAGTGTATGTGCAAAGTACTTATTCTTATCCTTTCCCTGCACTCTTATCTTTAATCTTCTTGCCTGTGCATCTCCTAAGTTAGAACATGAACCAACCTCAAAGTACTTCTTCTGTCTTGGTGACCATGCTTCTACATCTATAGATCTTACCTTAAGATCAGCTAAATCCCCTGAACAACATTCAAGTGTTCTTACAGGAATATCAAGTGAACGGAAAAGATCCACTGTATTCTTCCAGAGTTTATCAAACCACATTTTGCTGTCTTCTGGCTTACATACAACTATCATTTCCTGCTTTTCAAACTGGTGGATTCTATATACGCCTCTTTCTTCTATACCATGTGCACCTTTTTCTTTTCTGAAACATGGTGAATAACTTGTAAGAGTCTTTGGAAGCTCTTCCTCTGGTGTTATTGTATCAATAAATTTACCAATCATAGAATGTTCACTTGTACCGATAAGATAAAGATCTTCTCCCTCAATCTTATACATCATTGCATCCATCTCATCAAAACTCATAACACCTGTAACCACATTACTTCTTATCATATAAGGAGGTATGCAATATGTGAAACCTCTATCTATCATGAAATCTCTTGCATAAGATATAACTGCTGAATGAAGTCTTGCTATATCTCCCATAAGATAATAGAAACCATTACCTGCAACCTTACCAGCTGCATCTAGATCAATACCATCAAACTTCTGCATAATCTCTGTATGATATGGAATCTCATAATCTGGAACAACTGGTTCACCAAACTTTTCCACTTCTACATTCTCACTATCATCTTTTCCTATAGGAACACATGGATCTATGATATTAGGAATAGTCATCATAATCTTAGTAACTTTTTCATTCAGTTCTGCTTCTTTAGCTTCAAGCTCTGCTAATCTGTCAGCACTTGCTGAAACCTGTGACTTAACATCCTCAGCTTCTTCTTTCTTACCCTGAGCCATAAGTGCACCAATCTGCTTAGAAAGCTTATTCTTATTAGCTCTTAATTCATCGGCTTCTGTCTGTGCAGCTCTTGCCTGTGCATCAAGCTCGATAACTTCATCAACTAAAGGTAACTTTCTATCCTGAAATTTATTCTTAATATTCTGCTTTACGATGTCTGGATTTTCTCTGACAAACTTTAAATCTAACATACTTTCCTCCATTATTTCGTATTCATAATTATACTTTACTAATTATGCACCTTTTTATACATAATTTCCAGTACTTTATTGCATACTTTTTAATATACTTTTTATTCTCACGTTTTATTTATTTTTATAGTTATTTTTGTATTTTCATTGTATTCTTTTTATTTTTTATTACTTACGTTTTGTGTTTTGCATTATATCATTATCAAAGTTTTTTTATTTCTGATTAACATTATTCACTATATCATTTACTTCCTGGCTCAATTCTTCATCACCCATTCTTCCAGCTACTGCCTGCTTAAGTGCCTTTTCTTCTTCTCCACCAAGTTCTATAAATGATTCTCCGTTAATTATCTCCTTCACATATGCAAAACATCCATTATTACTGTGCATTACATTAACCAGATAACCATTGTTGTTACTATCGAGCATGCACAACGCAAAACTTAGTTTTCCACCCATCTCATGAAATGCATCATATTTGACAATTCCAATTTTCTGGAATGTATACTGCAGCTTTTCATATATATCCTTAATAGCAGCTGTGTTATCTTCATAAGTACTTTTAAGCAGCTTAACATCATCTGTATATTCTTTTATTATCTGCTCTATACTCTTTCCATCAGAGCCCTCCATCATTTTATTATATTTCTTTTTCATTGATGAAGACTTTGCTATAGCAACTATTGATAGAACAATAGCTATCACAAGCAATGCAATTATTCCTATTAATACATATAGCGTTTCAACGCTAAATAAGCCAAATACATCTAACATTTTTTCTCCTTCATGTTTTTTATTGTTTTATTTATCTGTTTATTTATAATGTATTTTATTCATAATGAGTAATCGTGCAAATACATATATACATAAATATATAAATAAATATATACTTAAATAAAGATATACTTAAATAAGTAAACAAATATACGAATATGCAAATATACGAATAAACAAATATACAAATAAACAAATATACAAATAAACAAATATACGAATAATTAAATGAATTAATGAATATCAATATACTTTTTATTCACCTTTTTCACTTTTTATTCATTTATTTTCTTTAATAAATCATATATTCTTTCAAGTTCTGCCTGCGAATAGTAATCTATTTCTATTTTACCTTTATTATTGCTCTTATTTTTTATAATAACTTGTGTTCCCATTATATTTTTTAACTTCTGTTCAAGATCTCTATATACAAAATCATTTGCTGGAAGTTTTTTTTCTTTTTTTTCGGGTGCTTCAAGTGTTTTCATTAATTTTTCCACTTCACGCACACTTAACTTTTCATCAAATATTTTCTGAGCTATCATATACTGTTTATCTTTATCTTCAATAGATATAATAGTTCTTGCATGACCACTACTGATTTTTCCTTCCATAACCATATCCTGGACACGTTCATCTAATTTTAAAAGTCGTAAGGAATTAGTTATAGCTGCTCTTGATTTAGATACTTTTTCTGCAACCTCATCCTGTTTTAATCTGTAGTCTTTGATAAGTCTCTGATAAGCCTTAGCTTCTTCTATAGGATTAAGATCTTCTCTTTGAATATTTTCAATAAGAGCTATTTCCATAACCTCCTGTGAAGAATAATCCTTTATTACAACAGGCACTTCTTTAACACCTGCAAGTTTTGCTGCTCTCCATCTTCTCTCACCAGCTATTATTTCATAATAATTATCTTTTTTCTGAACAAGCAGTGGTTGTAAAACACCATACTGTTTAATAGATTCTGATAATTCTATCAAAGCATCTTCATCAAAAGCCTTTCTTGGCTGGTCTTTGTTAGGCTCAATAAGTGATAATTTTACTTTAGTTTCAGATGGGACTTTAACCTCTTTAACTACTTCCTTTACTACTTCTTTAACTACCACATTATCTTCTTTCTTTTCATTTTCATCATCAACATTAATAAGATTTGATATTCCTCTACCCAATCCACCTTTACTCTTTGTTTTTGAACCTGTTTTTGCTGGCATATTCATTCTCCTATCTTAATACATTTTAAATATTTTGCATTTTTATTCTTGTCTTATATTTTCTTATCTCTGTCCATAACTTCCTGTGCTAGCAATCTATAACTTTCTGCACCAGTTGATTTTGTATCATACAGATTGATTGGCTTTCCATAACTTGGAGCTTCTGCTAATCTTATATTTCTAGGAATTATAGTCTTATATACATTTTGTTTAAGATTATCCTTGACATTTTCAACAACCTGAAGTGAAAGATTTGTTCTTGCATCAAACATTGTAAAAACAACACCTTCCATCTCTAGTTTCTTGTTCAGTTTCTTTTTTGCAAGATTAATTGTGTACATAAGCTGTGATAATCCTTCCAATGCATAATATTCGCATTGGATTGGAACAAGTACAGTATCGGCTGCTGTCATTGCATTAACAGTAAGCATACTTAAAGAAGGAGGGCAATCCATAATTATATAGTCGTATTTTTTTCTTACCTTTGAGATTTCGTCTTTCAACACGTACTCTCTTCTGTCTACGTCTATTAAATCTATCTCTGCACCAGCTAAATTCACATTTGATGGCAGTTCATCTAAATTATCATATACATTATGTATTATTGCATCTTCTATGCTGCATTCTCTTAAAATAACATCATATACCGTTTTATCAACATTATTCTTATCAATACCAACCCCACTTGTAGCATTTCCCTGTGGATCAATATCAATTAAAAGTACTTTTTGACCAGCTTCGGCTAGACACGCCGACAAATTTATAGCTGTTGTTGTTTTACCTACTCCACCTTTTTGGTTAGCTATTGCTATAATTCTCCCCATTTTTAACCTCTTTCCATTAAATAGTTAAAAGCTTTTTCTCTATTTTAATACAAACTTAATATAGAGAATTTTAATAACCACAATGTGATATATACGTTTAACAACGTTTCACGTGAAACATTGTATTATAAAAATATAAAAGTTCTCTGAATCGAGAGCCCACAACTTTGATATCTTTGGATTATTTTTCATTACGTACTCCCATGTCTAAGCTATACTCCAGCCCGTGCTAAACATGTACCTCTGACACATAGCAGCCTACACAATATTCGCATAATGTGAGATTACCATCCCTCTTCTATATTCATATTGGGGCAGGTCTTAAGGTTTCATATCTACATATAAATAAACTCATGTAGGTTTATGTCTTTTACCTGATATAATAATATGATGTCGGGGTCAAAAGTCCCCAACTTTGATACCTACTAATTGTTCCGTGCTACGCACTTCCACAATCCTCCCAATATTCACATATCGTGGGATTATCATCCCACTTTCATGTTCATATCGTAGGGGGTCCAAGGTCTAAACCCACCTATAAGCGAGCTCATATGGGTTTAGACCTTTTAACCCAGGTATTATAATATATTATTTGTAAAATTTTCAGATGTTAGAGGATTGAATAAATTGCGTAGCAATGCATCAATCCAAGTTCGTATAATTAAATATTATAACATTCAAATCAGAAAAACATATCTCAAAATTGTATATAACTTATTAGATAAAACCATCACTATCTATATGTTTCACGTGAAACATTACATTTTATTTTATAATACAAATACTAATTTTCAAAAATCATTTCTGCTTATATAATAAAGCTTTTTATTGAACTTGCACCCAACTCAATACTATAAGTAGAATTAAAATCATAAATGTGACTTTTTATTAAAAATCAGACTCTATAAAAATAAAAAATGTGTAAAGATACATCAGTTAATATTTATCAATAATATTTGTTGAACAATTTTTCACATTATGTATAATAACTATATTAAGGTTATTTCATTAATATATGTTTTAATCATTCAAATGTAATCTATCTATTTATCCACTATAATAGTCTAATACTAAACTATATTTTTTTCAATATTTATTGAGCGTTTTTCATATATTTTATTAATTTCAGTCCGCAATATGCAGCAATTGCAGACTATTTTATTGAATATTATAATGTAAGTGTCAAAAGTATAAATTTCGTTTGTGTTCGCACAAATAAGCGATTTACACTTATTTACAAGTCGAACACTGAAAACAGAATAAAACGTTGTAAATACGCCATTTTATGTAAGTTTGAGGTGTTCAAGAATTGCATGAATCGCACAGCAATGAAGCAATCTGGTTACATCAGTAAGTGGCAAAATTCACTTTTGACACTCACATCATATTATAATCACTATTTTTATAATTGATATTTTCACTATCATCAATATAATTATTACACTTAAATTATATTGAACACAAAAGAAAAGAAAGCGGCTGCAAAGCAGACATTTATTTTTCTTGTGCCATTAAAGAACGAATTATCATGCAACGCATGACGTAATAGCTCGAATGCGCAGATACATGAATAAACAACGAGTGAAGCATAACATATTATATAATAGTAAATCATCTAATAACTAAAGTGAAATAAATTAAAATTTTATAGTTTCATGGTGTGATAGCTCATATTGCCATTAGTTTAAGGTATGTGATATACAGTAAAGCATTATTAAATCAAAGTGTAATAGAATAATAAAACATTTATAATTGAACTATTTCATTTCACTTTCATTCTGGTCTTACTTTGAAAACAAAAAGTTGTAAAACATGCCATTTATGAAAGTTTAAGATATTAGAGAATTACTTAAATTATGCAACAATGACAATATATAAAATCCAATCGTATCAGTTAGTAACAATTTTTTGCTATGACATTAATTATGTTTCACGTGAAACATAATTAATTATAATATTTTATATAATTTATAAATATATATATTCCAAAAATCTTACAAAATACATGTATTCAAAATATAGTGATACATATTAAATTCGTATAATTTATAAACAATAAACTTGTCACATAAATATTAGTGTATTTTCAAAGATTATTAAACTAAGTACAAGTGTATATTTTGACACCAAATAATATTCTTAAATATTTTTACTAAAGCATTTTTTAATTTTAATTCCTATAATATGTATAATATGTTTCACGTGAAACAAAAAGACTGATATAATAAATATAAAATTTATCATATCAGTCTAATCTAATTTTATCTAATTAAATAAAATTCATTCATCTTATTTTATTTTTCACTAAACATTTTTTATTTAATCAAATCATTATTCAGCAAACATTTTCAATTTAATTTAATTCTATTTATTATTTATTAAACGCTTTCAATTTATTTCAACGTAATTATATCATTTTTTATAGCAAACACCGCTGCCTGTGTTCTATCAGAAACATCAATTTTCTTAAATATGTTAGAGATATGATTCTTAACTGTACGCTCACTTATATTTAAAACCGAAGCTATTTCTTTGTTTGACGAACCTGCAGCTATCATCCTTAACACTTCTATTTCCCTTCTTGTAAGCTCATTGGTTCTGTCTTTCATAATATCTCTTTCTGCAAGTCTAACATTTAGTAAAGGAACGAGGCTTGGTTCTATATATGTTTCACCCTTATATACTGTCATTATAGCTTTTTTTAAAGTATCAAAATCTGAATCCTTTAATATATATCCATCGCAGCCCTTATCCAGAGCTTTTATTAAATAATCTATTTCATTATGAATTGTAAGTATTATTACCTTGCACTTCATCTTCTGGCTTTTTATAATATCAAGTACTTGAAGTCCATCAAGATTAGGCATATTTATATCAAGAAGAATAATATCAGGCTGTGTTTTATTGGCATAATTAAGGCATTCATATCCATCATCAGCCTCACTAACAACATTTATATTATCATCCATTTCCAACAATTGTTTCAGTCCTTCTCTGACCATTCTATGATCATCTGCTAACAATATATTAACAGGCATATTATAACCATCCCTTCTAATGATTAATAAAAGTTTTCCACACATTCCAACATTACGCTTATATGAGCAGTATCATGTTGTCCACAGTTTTAACTCCTATCATCATAATCTATTTTAATAATGTACAAAATAACAAGTTATACACAGATACAACGTTCTTAATTTCAAGTCAATATCAATATATTGGGATTTTAATTTTAAACTCTGCTCTGTCTCTGTCATATTCAATGCTTCCTTTAAGAAGTACTATTCTTTCATTTAACATTCTTATTCCGTATCCACTATTATTATTTTTAACCTTGCCTATTGAATTATAATCAAAACCACAGCCATCATCACGATAATCTATATATATATATTGCTCATCCGTGGATATATCTATGTATATATTAGAACAATCAGCATACTTATATGAATTACTAGATAGTTCATTTATAATTCTAAGACTCGATATGCTTGCGATCTGTGATATATCATCACTACAATCAATAGTTGTGTGTATCATTATATTCTTATAGCTATCGTCTAATTTATCTATAAGATTAAGAAGTGCTTCATTAAAGCCTAGATCATCAAGTTCCATTGGTCTTAACTGATATATAATATTCCTAAGATCTTTAACGCTATCTTTTATTAATAACTTTGCATTATTTATTTCTATTTTAGCACGATTTACATCTTTATCTAATATCTGATTGATAAATTCTTCCTTATGTATAAGTGCAGTAAGATTCTGAACTACTGTATCATGAATATCTCTTGATATACGCTGTCTGTCTTCTTCTAATATCCACAATATCTCTGCATCAGATTCATTTAATTCACTTTCTGATTTATTATTATACACATTTTCACTATCTTCATCCGACGAATTGTTAATAACTTCTCTCATTTCATTAATTTTGTTAATAACTTCATCAAGATCAGATATTTTTTTCTTTTTCAAATTTTCAAGCGACTCTTTTTTATTACAAAGATTTTTATATTCTTTTTGTTTCTGAATAGAAAAAGTCTCCTGTCTTCTTTTAATAGTATCTGGCATTAATAACCTATTTATACTGGACAATTTTCTTAAGATTATTTCTGGAGAATCAGCATTATATCGTTTTTTTCCATGAAATTTTTCTATAGTTTTATCTTTTTTACAATAATATTGATACTTTTCTTCCAGCATTCTCCATTCAAAAGGATAATATTTCTTTACAAGTTTCAGAATTTCATCAAAATCATATTCCTCAGATAATAAAGGAATAATATCATCCACATATTTCACTAATTGTTTTTTCGTTTCCTGCAAATCTTCTTCATACACATGCTTCGTATAGCCAGACATCTGTTCCTCCATTTATTCAATCTTCTAAAAAACAAGATAAATCTTCTACCTTAGCCACCTCTGCCAGCAATTTACTGTAGCAAATAAGCTCTGATTGTAATTGTTTTAGTTCTGTTCTAAATAATATGCACTCATCTTGATTGGAAAATGCTCCATTTAATTTCTTTTTATGCCACTTTGCAGTAAATGGTCGTATTATTTGGTTCAGCACTATTATTGCAATTTTTGAAAAATTCTCCGCATTACGTCCTTTACTCTTCAAAATCTCTCTTGTAATTGGAAACAACTGATAGATACTGTTTAATGCTGTCTCCTCATCGCCATCTGTATCATCCAACGATTGTGTTGTAATGCGAGTAATCAGTTCAACATACATATCCCATGCTGCTGTTTGATCATCTTCTGTTGCTCCAAATTCCACCTCCGCAAAACCAACATTT
>OLVW01002599.1_pt1 | contig 12782 bp, 14 predicted proteins | sample 1673301 | NCBI WGS metagenome assembly OLVW01 (sample SAMEA3178941, study PRJEB25190) | human gut metagenome
TAAATCCGACGGCTTAACTTGTTAAGTCACAAATTAACAAAGTTAATTTGTTCTGAAAAAGCTGAGTGAAAATGAATAAATATTTGACTTATTCATCAACTATGGTATAATTTTTAGTAACAAAACAATTTTTCAGGAGGTAGGTTATGGTTCCCATTACTATAAGAGATTTGGAAATCGGCACAGGTATGCCAAAGGTTTGTTTACCTATTGTTGGACATACTCAGTACGAAATTGTATCTCAGACTATGACTATTGCATCTTTAAAGCCAGATATTGTTGAATGGCGTGTAGACTGGTATGATGATGTTCTTCAGTCAGAAAACTTAATTGAAATGCTCAAGCAGGTTAGAAAACTTCTTGACAGAATACCTCTCCTTTTAACTTTCAGACGAGTTGAAGAAGGTGGCGTTCAGGAATGTACTATTGATGAGTACACAAGAGTATACGAAACTGCTATTCAGAGTGGTCTTGTTGACCTTGTTGACTACGAGCTTGAAGTAGGCGACGATGCTCTTATTCCTCTTATTAAGCACGCAAAAGATGCCGGCATTACTGTTGTGGTTTCTAACCACGACTTTGAAAAAACTCCAGCAAAGGAAGAACTTATCAGAAGAATGGAAAAAATGATTGACATTGATGCTGATATTCCTAAAATTGCTGTTATGCCAAACTCAAACAGAGATGTTTTAGAACTTCTTGATGTTACAGACACTATTCATCAGAAATACCCTGATGTACCTATTATTACAATGAGTATGGAGGGCAGAGGTATTGTAAGTCGTGTTTGTGGCGAAATCTTTGGTAGCTGTGTAACATTTGGTTGTGCAAGAAAGGCGTCTGCCCCTGGACAGATTGAGGCTGATGACCTTGAAAGAGCAATAAAGATTATTCACGAAAACCTTTATCACAAAGACGAATTTGAAAATATGCAGTAATTTTTAAATAAATCTATACATAATTGGGGATTTTCTTTTAGATTATCCCCTATTTTGTTGCAAATTTGGATAATTTTTACTTATTGCATAATTATACAATAATTATTTTATGTATACTGTCCCTTAGGGCTGTTATTTGCCTTTTAATTTTCTTATTTTTATTGACAATTAGGCTTATATACTTTAAAATATATAGTATACATTGTGCATTGTTTACAAAAAGGAGGATTCCATTATATGAAAAGATTTTTATCAACATTTATAGCACTTGCTTTATCAACAGTAATGCTTGCTGGTTGTGGCAGTGCATCTTCATCTACTGCATCTACAGACGGTGCAAAATCAGATAAGACTTACAACATCGGTGTAATTCAGTACACAGAGCACCCTGCCCTTGATGCAGCAAGAGAAGGATTTATTGAAGCCTTAAAAGAGGGTGGCTATGTAGACGGCGAAAATGTAAAGATTGATGTTCAGAATGCACAGGCTGACCAGTCTAATCTTAAAACAATTTCTCAGAAATTCGTTACTGACAGAAAGGACTTAGTTTTAGCTATTGCTACTCCTGCAGCTCAGTCTATGGCAGCTGAAACAAAGGATATTCCTATTCTTGTTACAGCCGTTACTGACCCTGCTGAATCTGACTTAGTAGAGTCTAACGAAGCACCTAACACAAATGTTTCTGGTACTTCAGATATTAACCCTGTTTCAGACCAGATTGCTCTTTTAAAACAGCTTGTTCCAGATGCTAAAAAGATTGCTATTATGTACTGCTCAGGTGAACAGAACTCAGTTCTTCAGGCTAAAATGGCTAAGGAAGCAGCTGACAAACTTGGTATTGAATCAAAGGAAGAAACTGTTTCTAACACAAATGATGTTGCTCAGGTTGCAGAATCTATGATTGGCAGATATGACGCAGTTTATATTCCTACTGACAATGTTCTTGCATCTTCAATGCCTCTTTTAACAAGTATTACTAATCCTAAGGGACTTCCAGTAATCGTTGGTGAAGAAGGTATGGTTAAGGGTGGCGGACTTGCTTCTGTTGCTATTGACTATACAGAACTTGGTAAGCTTACTGGTAAAATGGCTATTGACATTTTCGGTGGTAAGGACATTAAGACAATGCCAATTCAGTACACAGAAAATCCTCAGCTTGTTGTAAACAAGAAGGTTGCTACTGAAATGGGTATTACTATTCCTGATGATGTTGCCTCAAAGGCTAAAATGATTGAAGAATAATGCAATATTTACTTTTATTGCAGTTAATCTAATTTTTAATTTTGTAAAGGGGCGGAAATCTCTGCCCCTTTATATTTTATTTTTACTGTAAGGAGAATTAATATGATTTTAAGTTTATTGGGTCTTATGCCAGGTGCTTTTGCTCAAGGTTTATTATGGGCAGTAATGGCAATCGGCGTATATATTACATACAGAATACTTGATATTGCTGACTTAACAGCTGAAGGTTGTTTCACTTTAGGTGCAGCTGTAACTTGTAAACTTGTTACATTAGGTTGGGACCCTTTCACATCAACTATCGTTTCTTTTTTAGCCGGTCTTTTAGCCGGTCTTGTTACTGGTTTATTACATACTAAGCTCAAAATTCCTGCTTTGCTTTCTGGTATTCTTACAATGACAGCCCTTTGGTCTGTAAACCTCAGGGTTATGGGTCAGTCAAATATACCTCTTTTAAAGCAGACTACAATTATTTCACTTTTAGAAGATGTTGGTCTTACTAAAAATGTAGCAGCCATTGTTGCTGGTCTTGTTCTTACTGTCTTTGTAATCTTCATTTTATGGATATTCTTTAACACAGAGCTTGGTTTCTCACTTCGTGCTACAGGCGATAACAAAAATATGATTAGAGCACAGGGCGTAAACACTGACAATACTCTTATTTTCGGTATTATGCTTGGTAACGGTCTTATTGCAGTTTCATCTTCTCTTGTTGCCCAGTTCAACGGTTTTGCCGATATTAGTATGGGTACAGGTACAATCGTTATTGGTCTTGCATCAGTAATCATTGGCGAGGTTGTTTTTGGTCACAGAAACCTTTTACATTCCCTTATAGCTGTTGCTTTAGGTTCAATACTTTATAGAATTATTATAGCTTTAGTTTTATGGCTTGGTTTAAGCTCAAACGACTTAAAACTTATAAGTTCAGTTCTTCTTGCTATTGCATTATGTTTCCCTGCAATCAGAAATATCTTTACAAAGAACCTTAAAAATTCTATTAAAAAGGGAGGCAGCGAAAATGCTTAAACTTGAAAATATACATAAGTTTTTTGAAATAGGTACAGTAAACGAAAAACACATTTTAAAAGGTGTAAACCTTGAAGTAAATGACGGAGATTTTATAACAATTATTGGTGGTAACGGTGCTGGTAAGTCTACACTTTTAAACTCTGTAGCCGGTACATTCCCTGTTACTTCTGGTAAAATCTTTATTGACGGCGATGATGTAACTGCTGAACCAGAATTTAAGAGAGCAAAGCACATCGGTAGAGTTTTTCAGGATACAAGAATGGGTACAGCCTCTGATATGTCTATTGAACAAAACCTTGCTATTGCCTACAGACGAGGCAAAAAGCGTACTCTCCGTTGGGGTATTACAGAAAGAGAAAGAGGTCTTTACAGAGAACTTTTATCTCAACTTGATTTAGGTCTTGAACATAGACTTAAAGACAAAACTCGTTTCCTTTCTGGTGGTCAAAGACAGGCACTTACACTTCTTATGGCATCTTTCCACCAGCCTAAACTTCTTCTTTTAGACGAGCATACAGCTGCCCTTGACCCTAAGACAGCAGCAAAGGTTCTTGATTTAACAGTAAAAATCGTAGAGGAAGAAAAACTTACTGCTATGATGGTTACTCACAATATGAAAGACGCTTTAAGAATTGGTAATCGTCTTATTATGTTGCACAACGGTAATATTATTTTAGACCTTTCTAAGGAAGAAAAGCAGAATATGGAAGTTTCTGACCTTCTCAAGATGTTCGAAAGAGCAAGTGGCGAGGAAATGGATAACGACAGAATGCTTTTAGGCTAAATATAAACAATCATTATAAACATTATAAAAAGTCGTCACAAAATTGTGGCGATTTTTTGTTTTTCGTGGTATTATATTACTATATTTTTTTAGGAGGTTGTTTTTTATGGAATTATTGTGGATTAATTGCTGTATTAGTGGCAAGGAAAATTCAAGGACTTACAAACTTACAAAAGAATTTTTGGAAAAGTATAAACCCGAAGAAAATTTGGAAGTTGTAGAAATAGACCTTTCATTACAAAAACTACAGCCTTTGAAGAAAGAAGATATTGAAAAGAGAGATAGACTTTTAAAATCCGGTTCTCTCAATGACCCGATATTTGATTTTGCTGACAGATTTAGGCGTGCAAACTACATTGTTATTTCTGCACCTTATTGGGATTTAAGTTTCCCATCACTTTTAAAGGTATTTTTTGAGCATATTTGCGTATGTGGTATTACATTTGCCTATGACGAAAACGGTGTAGAAAAAGGTCTTTGTAGGTGCAAAGAATTGACATACATCACAACCTGTGGTGGATATTTGGGCAACTACAACTTGGGATATAACTACATAAAGGGGCTTTGTGGTCTTTTTGGTATTGAAAGCACAACTGAATATGCCCTTGAGGGTTTAGATGTTGAGGAAAAAGAAGTATCTCTTGAAAATTGCAAGGTTATAAAATAGCCTATGCAGTTGACAATAAACAATTTTAATATTACTATATATTTTTGGTAGGTGATAGCGTGCATAGAAAATTATTTTTTGTTGCATTTATAGGTATTGTAGCTTTAGCACTATGGCTTACATTTTTTACTTTGCCTGTGTTCAATATAAAGTCAATAGAAATAAGTGGCAATGAAAATTTATCAAAAGAACAAATTGAAAGTATGTTAAATACAAAGGTTGGGAATAATATTTTCGCCTTTAATAAAACAAAAGCATTAAAAAATATTAAGTCCAACAACTATGTTGAGGAGGTTAGTATTCACAGAAAACTTCCGTCAACAATAACTGTAAATATTAAGGAATATAAGTTAAGAGCCTATGTGCCTTATATGGGTTCATATCTTTATATTAATGACTACGGAAGAATACTGGATACACAAAAGACATTTAAAAAGCAGTTACCTGTTGTAGAGGGTCTTAAATTTAACCAGTTTACATTGGGAGAAGTTTTACAGGTAGATAACCCAAGTGCTTTTGACACAGTAGTACAGCTTTCTAAACTTTTTGAAAAGGACCAGCTTTTAAATACTATTGTACAAGTTGATGTTTCTGATGAAAATGATATACACTTTTATGTAGGAAAAATTGATGTAGAGTTTGGTAGCTTTGATGACGCAAACAAAAAATTGCTTACATTAAACGAAGTTTTAAAGCAGTTAGATACTTCCTATGCCGGTGTACTTAATTTAACAGGTGGCAACCCAACTTGCACATATATTAATTAAAATGGCATAAATGCTTGCAACTAAAAGTAAAATTATTTTATTTATCATTAAGAACTTATAAATAAAATATAACCAACAAAAAATATTTTTAACCATTTATACATTAATTTATAATATAAATTTGTATGGAAATATTAAGAAAATATGATAAATTAACCAAAATTTTATTTTTATAGAAAATATGCTTGCAATATTGCCTAAAAGCAATTAAAATAATAATAGGTAGGTTTATGACTGGGAGGTTATAAACGGTTTATTATAATGAACGACTTGATGTTTATTCATATATAGGAGGATAATGTTGTGATTGAAATTGTAAACGAATTAAAAGATGTTGCAAAGATTGTTGTAATTGGTGTAGGTGGTGGCGGATGTAATGCCGTTGATAGAATGATTGCATCAAATACTGATGTAGAATACATTGCCGTAAATACAGATCAGGCAGCCTTAAACAAATCAAACGCAACAAAGAAAATCGCTATAGGTGCAAAACTTACTAGAGGTCTTGGTGCTGGTGCTCGTCCTGAAGTAGGTGCAAAGGCAGCTGAAGAAAATTCTGCTGATATTACTGACGCACTTGAAGGTGCTGATATGGTATTCATCACTGCTGGTATGGGTGGTGGTACAGGTACTGGTGCTTCTCCTGTTATTGCAAAAATGGCTAAGGAAATGGGTATTCTTACAGTAGCTGTTGTTACTAAGCCTTTCGACTTCGAAAGAAAGAAGAGAATGAACTTTGCCCTTGAAGGTATCGAAAAGTTAAGAGAACATGTTGATACAATCATCGTTATTCCTAACCAGAAGCTTTTACAGTCAGCAGACAAGAATATTTCTGTTCCACAGGCTTTCGAACTTGCTGATAGCGTTCTTTATCAGGGTGTTACTGGTATTTCTGACCTTATTACTAAGGCCGGCGATATTAATGTTGACTTTGCTGATATTTGTACAGTTATGCGTGACCAGGGTCTTGCTCACTTCGGTATTGGTCGTTCTACTGATGTTGAAGAAGCTGCTAGAACTGCTATTAACTCTCCATTAATCGAAACTTCTATCGATGGTGCTAAGGCTGTAATCGTTAACTTTACAGGTAGCAGAAACCTCGGTCTTTTCGATGTAAACAATGCTGCTAATATTATTGGCGAAGCTCTTGACCCAGATGCTGAACTTATCTTTGGTACAGTTTACGATGATACTCTTGAAGACGAAGTTATCGTTACTGTTATTGCTACTGGTCTTGACGAAAGCAATGATGCTAATAAGATTGAACAGCCAGCTCCTGCAAAGGAAACAGCTAAGGAAGAAACTGTTAGACCTGCTACAAAAGCTCCAAATAGAGCATTCCCAAGTAGCTTTACTCAGGTTTATACACCTGTTTCAGATGATTCAGATTCTGACCTTGCTATTCCAACTTTCATTAGAAAGAGATAATTTAATCGGGTATATAAATAAAAATCTGAGGATGTACTGTTATCCTCAGATTTTTTTATAATTTAACAAATTTAATTTGTTACGACTTACATATTTTTAAGTTCATCTTCTATTATTTTAGGCACTTCCTCAATATCTACGCCAAAGGCAATAGCTATTTCTAAATGAAGTTTTTCCTGTGCCTCCTTAAAAAATATATTTTCTATTGTCCCCTCCTTTTTACCCTCTTTTTTCCTGTCTAAGTTCTTTTCATATATGGTTTTAATAAGCATTAACATATTTTTGCTGTCACAATTTTTCAAAAATGTCTTGTAATAGTCCGATTGTACTTTCATATTTTTACTGTGAATTTTAATAGTTTCAAGATTGGGAATTTTATGTATAAGCTCTTTTATCTGTTCCTTTGTCATTATCTTTCTCATAAAAACATTGGTGTCAATAGGTATGTATATTACTTCTTTCTCTCCATAGGAATATAACTTGTAATACTTCTTGTCGGGGTTCATACCTATTTTATCTCCACTTAAAATGCCATCAATACGACATACCCCAACATTTCCATACATTATATTGTCATTTATATCAAACATATTTAACCTCCTTGCTAACGCTACTATGCACTACTTATATTTTATCATCTTTTTGTAAACCTATTTGTTCAGCAGAATATCCTTCTATTGTTGAATCAACAATATTTGTTACATAATTTCCAGTACATGACATAAGAATAAAATATACTATTAATCCAAATAGTATATTTACTGTAGCTCCGGCTGCAACTATTGCTATTTTTCTAGGTATACTGGCTTTAGAAAAAGACCCTTTTTCTTCAGATCTTTCTTCTTCACCTTCCATATTACAATAACCACCAAGTGGTATTGCTCTTAGTGCATATTTAGTTTCTTTGCCTTGATGTTGCCAAATTGCTGGTCCAAATCCTATGGCAAACTCGTTTACTTTTACTTTACACAATTTAGCAACCAACATGTGACCAGCCTCATGTATAAGTATAAGAAAGCCTAATAAAAACACAATTTTAAGTGCTGACAATATTATTGTAAACATTCAATAACCTCCTATAATAAGGTAAAAAGTAGGTATGCAAAAGGTGCTAAAAATAACAAACTATCAATTCTATCTAACATTCCACCATGTCCTGGTATTAAATTACTAAAATCCTTTATATCTACATATCTTTTTATACTTGATGCAGAAAAATCTCCTATTTGACCTATTAAACTTAATATAATTCCTATTAATGCTATATAGCCATAACTATAACTTACACCCCAATATGTGTTTGCAAAATATGTATAAATAAGCATTATTACAACTGCCCCTATCGTTCCTGCTATACATCCCTCTATTGATTTTTTAGGACTAACTTTACTGAATTTGTGTTTTCCAAAATGTTTTCCTATAAAATACGCAAATATATCTGTTCCCCATGCAGCAGAAATAGCATACCACACATTAATATTTCCATTTGGCATTCCATTTATAAAAGCTATAAACATCATAAAAAACACCACATAAAATATTCCTATAAAAGTATAAGCAATATCCTTAAAATTTATTCTCATATCTGTTACAATTACATTTAAAAATAAAATCAATAAAATTGTTGGAACAGATAATGTTACCACTATATTTAATTTAGATTGTGGTATTAAATGTATAAGTGCAATACTTAAACAACTCAAATACCCAACCCATCTTACAGGTTTGCATACTTTTGAAATAGCCTTAAAATACTCATATATTCCAAGTCCAGCTACGATAGCTAATAAAACATCTACTATATATTTATTTCCTATTAAAAAAATTATTACGACTAATGGAAATCCCAATAATCCTGATGTGATTCTCTTTACATCCATATTTTAGTTCTCCTTTTATTTATTTTCTATATTTATGCTACTAATTAGCTCCAAATTTTCTAGTTCTTTTTTGATATTCTTCAATTGCCTGATTTAAGTCTTCCTCTGTAAAATCTGGCCAATTTTTGTTTATAAATAAAAATTCTGAATATGATAATTGCCAAGGTAAAAAATTACTTAAACGCATTTCACCGCTAGTTCTAATTAATAAATCTGGATCTGGTTGACCATATGTATACAAAAATCTTTCTATATCTTCTTCTTTTATATCTTCAGGGTTCAACCCATTGTCTTTTACTTGTTCAGCAATCTTTCGTGTTGCATGCAATATTTCTTCTCTTCCACCATAATTTAATGCAATATTAAATATAATTCCAGTATTGTTTTTAGTTCTTTCCATACATTTTTCAATACTAGAAATCATTTTTTCTGAAAGCCCCTTTCTGCTTCCTATAATTTTTACTTTTATATTTTCTGAATCTGCTCTTTTGCTATAATCATCTAAATAGCTTTGAAAAAGTGCCATTAATGTGGATACCTCATCTTTTGCTCTTTTCCAATTTTCTGTAGAAAATGCATATACCGTAATATTTTCTATTCCAATTTTATTTGCATATCTAACAATTCTCTCTAAAACTTTTGCTCCTTCTTTATGCCCAAAACCTGCTGGCTTTCCTTTTGCTTTTGCCCATCTTCTATTTCCATCCATTATTATAGCAATATGTTTGGGTAAATTTTCTTTTTCTAAATTCATATTTAATTCCTTGTATATTTTATTTAGGTTAAAAAGGTCCTATTCCTTTTTTATATTTAAAAGAATTATTGTAGCCTTATTTATTTCTATTACCTACGTATTTTGCCAAATCTTTTAAAAACTTAGCTTTTTCACCATATTCTTCTAAACATTTTATCGCTTCTTGTATTAAGTCATTTAAAATATCTTTTGCTCCACCTAATCCATATTTAGATACATAAGTACATTTTCCTCTTTCTTTATCATTTCCAACAGGTTTACCTAAATCTTTTTCGTTTCCCTCTTCTGATAAAATATCATCTTTTACTTGAAATGCTAAACCTATTTTTTTGGAATATTTTGTTAAATTTTCCAAATCTTCTGCCGTTGCACCTGCTAATATAGCACCCATTCTAACACTTAATGTTAATAAAGCACCTGTTTTATTTTCATGTATATATTCTAAATCTTCTATTGATATTTTTTTACCTTCAAACTCTGTGTCAACATATTCTCCTGCTATCATTTTGTCAATAGCTAGAGAAAATTCATTAAATATTTGTAATTTTGCTTGCAATTCTTCCAGGTTTTCTATTTCTTTTTTTATATCTTCACTAATAACAATATATGCATTATTTAATAATGCATCACCTGCCAATATTGCTGTTGCCTCATTAAATTTTTTATGATTAGTTAATTTGCCATGTCTAAAATCATCATTATCTATACCTGGCAAATCATCATGTATAAGTGAAAAATTATGTACCATTTCTATTGCAACAGCATATGGAAAACATTTTTCATATGCTGTACTATTTAATAATGAATATGTAGCCAATACTAATATTGGCCTTAACCTTTTTCCACCTGCCATCAAACTATATTCCATTGATTTATGCAAAATTTCTTCTAGACCATTGTCTTTTTTTAAATATTTTTTTATTCGAAAATGTCAAGTTTTTTTGCAACATTTTTTTGAAAAAAATTGAAATATTTTTTTGCAAATATTTCCTTTCTACTTATTGTTTATAATGACACAATATAGATGTAATTACAATTATTTTTAGCATCTTTTTTAAAAATTGTATAGGAAAAAGACTGTCTTTCGGCAGTCATTTTTTCTATATATACTTGATTTTGTTTTATCCTGTTAATTTTTCCATTTCATAAACAAATTGTTCCTCTGCTGTATTATATCCAAATAGCTTCCGAGGATAGTTATTTATCCATGTTTCTATTTCCTTGATTTCAGATTGCCTTTTCTTATCAAAATTAACTCCTTTCGGAATGTGCCGACGGATGAGACGGTTAGCGTTTTCATTAGAACCTCTCTCACAACTGCTATATGGATGGCAATAATATACTTTCGTTCTCTTTTTCTTCTTATTTCTTCTCGACCGTTCCAACCTTTCTGCATCAGAAAACTCTACACCGTTATCCACAGTAATCGTTTTAAAGACATTTCTAAATAACCTTTCTCCATAGCTTCTCTCGATAGTATTTAATGCCTTTACAACCGTCTGCGCCTTTCTATCTTGCATTAGATACACAATCTCTTTTCTAGTCTTTCTCTCTGTTAAGACAAGCATTACTTTCTTTGATTTGCCTTGAGGACCGACTACTGTATCCATTTCCCAATGTCCAAATTCTTCTCTGGTATCAATATAATCTGGACGTTGACTGATACTGTCTCCTGCTTGTACTCGCTTTTGTACCTTTCTTTTTTTCTTTTTATGCTGTTTCTTTTTTTCTGGCAAATCTTCCATAGTTACATTCAAAAATATGCCTTTTTTTATATAGCTATATATAGTATTCGTGCACAAAGTAACTGTAAATTCTCTCCCTTCTTTTTTTATCTCATGCAGTGCAGCCGCCGGAGAACGCTTTTCATCAACAATTTTTCTTTCTATATAATGTAGCAGTTTTAAACCACGTCCACGTTCTTTTAAATTCTTTTGACAGCGTTCTTCTGCAACGTAAGGATCATACACTGTTGATTCCGTATAATCCGTGTTCCGTTTTACAAATTCTCCGCGCTTTATTTCACGATAAATTGTCTGTCTACAAACTCCTAGCCTTTTTGCAATAGTGGCAATCGGTATCTTATCCTGTAGCCACGCATATATTTTTAATCTATCCTCGTATTTTAACTGTCTCCATTTTTTTCCCATAAACTTTTCCTCTTTCGTATATACCATTACAGGTATATGTACTATGTATATATCTTACTCGAATAGTTCATGTCAATTTCTCTTCAAGACTTTTTTTATAAATGTCTCTGTTTTTGATTCAATTGCAATAAAATAGTAACGCAAATATTTTTTAAATCAAGTAATTTTATACAGGTTATATGAAAAAAAAATTCAGTTTTTAAATATACTTATAATTTTCTTTTTCATGTACCGAATTTCGGCACAAAAAAAAGGAGGTCTTATTCATTAAGGCTCCCCTTATCAAAACGCTTTATTATTAAATTAAAATAAGCTGTTCATTATCTTCGTCTAATCTATATGAAGCTAAAGCTCCTCTCTCTCCCAAATAACATCTGATGTACTCAAATCGCCTTTTATCCCTTACTATTTTATAATATGTTGGTATTTTCCAGACACTTCCAATTTTCTCAACTGGGCTATATTCCACTGGCAACCAAGTATAAGCGTTCAACTTTCCATTTGTCAGTTCTTCTTTTACTTCTACGATTTTTACATCATCTATCCTTATAGAGTCCTCCCACCGTCCAAGTGAGGGATATACAGGTGGATAATTAAATGCCTTGAATATTTGAGCAAAATCATTCTCATACTCTACACAAATATGCAAAGTATAATACCTGTCAACCAATAATTCAACGGTACACAATCTGGTAGTAAATCCAAAGTAATCACCCGCATCATCATCAACAATTATTGACCATCTATCTTCCATTTCTTTATTTATTGTTCTAAAATGAAAACCTCCAATATATCCTTTATCAAATACTTGCTGCGGTTGCATCAAATACTCATTAGTGCAAACTAATGAAAGTTTAATTCTATGTGTTTCCTCCCATTGACACAATTTATGTATCATACCTATTACCGTTGAATATGGTGGTAATGGATGTGTAGTTAGAATCGAACCGTTCATTATTGGTTCTTTGAAAGAGGCGGTTTTTTGATAAAACTTAACTTTAATTCCCTTCATTAGCAAACTCCTCCATAATTTCAATTGCACGTTTTTTCCCGACAGTATCAATAAATCTGTCTAGCAGCTTTAGAATTCCATATAAATTATCTTTATCATAAATGGACTGGGTTAAAGTGTTTATCCGCACTTCT
>OLVW01002601.1_pt1 | contig 12779 bp, 9 predicted proteins | sample 1673301 | NCBI WGS metagenome assembly OLVW01 (sample SAMEA3178941, study PRJEB25190) | human gut metagenome
AGATATAATTACCTCCGACGGCATGAATACATAAGGCCCGCAAATCTGCATCGCCGGCGGCGAGGGCCTTGCAAACGGCACGGCGAGCTCTTCGCTCTACGCCAACGGGCTCGGCCTGTCGACATCGCTGCAGGCGAAATACGTGTGGCTCGTGCTGGGCATCACCATCTTGTGCATCGCGCTCATGTGCATGTTCATCCGCTCGAAATACGGCCGCGCCATCGAGGCCATCCGCGACGATGAGATCGCCGCGTCCGCTTCCGGCGTGAACACGACGTATTACAAGATCCTCACGTTCGTCATCTCGGCGTTCTTTGCAGGCCTTGCCGGCGGACTGTATGCCACATGCTTTTCCTCGCTCACGACGGCGAGCTTCACGTTCACCAGCGCTTCGATCTGGAATTCAACGTTCATCGTCGTCATCGTGGTCCTCGGCGGCATGGGTTCCATGACCGGTTCCGTGTTGGCCGCCATCGCCATGTACCTGCTCAACTATGAGATCAAAAACGGCGCATGGGTATCGGCGCTGCCGGGCTTCGTGCAGACGCTGTTCCAGTTCCCGATGCTGATCTATGCACTCGTGCTGCTGGTCATCATCATTTTCCGTCCCAGAGGCATTCTGGGCACCTATGAGTTCTCGCTCGACCGGCTGCTGTTTGACGGCCGCCTGGCCGCGAAGAAAAAGGCCAAGGCCAGGAAGGGAGGTGCCGACGCATGACCGATACCAGACCCGTTGTGCTCAAAGCGGAGCACCTCGGCATTACGTTCGGCGGCCTGAAGGCCGTGTCGGACTTCAACATGGAGATCCATGAGGGTGAGCTCATGGGCCTCATCGGCCCGAACGGCGCCGGCAAGACCACGGTCTTCAACCTGCTCACCGGCGTGTATGTGCCGACGGAGGGCGCGTTTTATCTCTGCGGGCAGAAGCTCAACGGCAAGCAGACCTATCAGGTCGTGGAGGCCGGCATCGCCCGCACGTTCCAGAACATCCGCCTGTTCAAGGCCATGACGGTGCTCGATAACGTGAAGATCGCCTTCACGAAGGACATTCACTACAACCTCGCCGACAGCCTCCTGCGCACGAAAAAATACTGGAACACGGAGCAGGAGCTGACCGAAAAGGCCATGGAATATCTGCGCATCGTCCATCTGGACGACAAGGCCGGACAGCTTGCGTCCAGCCTGCCATACGGCCAGCAGCGCAAGCTGGAGATCGCCCGCGCACTGGCAACGAACATGAAGCTGCTGCTGCTCGACGAGCCGGCGGCCGGCATGAACCCGACCGAGACGGCGGAGCTGCTCTCGTGCATCAATACCATCCGCGATACGTTCCATGTGGCCATTCTGCTCATTGAGCACGATATGAGCCTGGTCATGCGCGTCTGTGAGCGCATCCAGGTCATCAACTTCGGTCAGACGATCGCCGCCGGGCTCCCGGAGGAAATCGCGAGCAACCAGGAGGTCATCGAGGCGTATCTCGGCGAAGAGGAGGCGGACGACGATGCTGAAGATTGAAGATCTGGAGGTGTCCTACGGCGCCGTGCAGGCGCTGCGCGGCATCAGCATGGAGGTCAACGACGGCGAGATCGTCTCGCTCATCGGCGCCAACGGCGCCGGCAAGACCACCACGCTGCACGCCATCACCGGCCTTGTGCCTATTAAAAGCGGCTCCGTGATCTACGACGGGCACGACCTGCGCAAGACAGACCCCAGCCGCATCGTCACCATGGGCCTCGCGCATGTGCCGGAGGGGCGGCAGGTGTTCACGCGCATGACCGTGGCGGAAAACCTTGCCATGGGCGCGTACTTCCGCAAGGACAAAAAAGCGATTGCGGAGGACCTCGAGCGGGTCTATGCGCGTTTCCCGCGCCTGAAAGAGCGCGCCAAGCAGCTCGCGGGCACGCTTTCCGGCGGCGAGCAGCAGATGCTGGCCATGGGCCGTGCCATCATGAGCGCGCCGAAGCTCATCGTCATGGACGAGCCGACAGCCGCCATCACCGACCGCGAGGTCGAGCTGCTGTTCGAGCATATCCGCAGCCTGACCGCTAAGGGCGTTGCCATTATCTATATTTCGCACCGTATGGACGAGATCTTCTCCATCTGCGACCGTGTCAGCGTTTACCGCGACGGTCAGTACATCGGTTCGGGCGACACCAAGGACCTCGACGAGGCCCAGCTCATCAAAATGATGGTCGGCCGCGAGATTACCGATGTATTCCCCAAGCTGGAGGCCGAAATCGGCGATGTCGTTTTTGAGGCGAAGAACATCGTCCGCGCGGACAACAAGGTAAAGGGCGTCAGCCTTTCCGTCCGCCGCGGCGAGATCCTCGGCATCGGCGGTCTGGTAGGCGCGGGCCGCAGCGAGCTGGTCGAGGGCATCTTCGGTATGCATGAGCTAGCCTCCGGCGAGATCTTCGTCAAGGGCAAGCAGGTCAAGGTCCATTCTCCGAAGGACATCATCAAGGAGGGCGTGGCCCTCATCACCGAGGACCGAAAAGTCACCGGTCTGAACCTCAGCGGCTCGGTAAACGACAATATCGCCATGGTAGCTATCAAAAAGCTGCTCAGCCATGGCCTTTACAACAAGAACAAGGCACGCGCCGCTTCCATGGAGTACATCAAAAAGCTGAACATCAAAACTCCTTCCGGCGACCAGATTACGGGCAACCTGTCCGGCGGCAACCAGCAGAAGATCGTTATCGCCAAGTGGCTGCTGAACGACCCGGATATCATCATCCTCGATGAGCCGACCCGCGGCATCGATGTCGGCGCCAAGCGCGATATTTACCTGCTGCTCGGCAAGCTGGTGCAGCAGGGCAAGGCCGTTATCATGATCTCGTCCGAGATTCCCGAGCTGATGGGTGTCTGCGACCGCATCATGGTAATGTGCGAGGGTAATCTCTCCGGTGAGGTACAGCGCGATGCGTTCTCGCAGGAACGTATCATGACACTTGCCTCCGCGATTGAAGTATAAGGAGAAAAGAGAAATGAAACAGAAAAATATCAAGGGATTGATCAGCGAATACTTCATTTTCCTGATCTTCATTGCACTGGTCGTTGTGCTTACCTGCCTGAAGCCCAGCTTCATCGCACCGACCAACCTCGTGAACATCCTCAAACAGGCTTCCATCAACGGCATTCTGGCGTTCGGCATGATGTTCGTCATCATCGCAGGCGGCTTTGATATGTCGGTCGGCTCCACCGTTGCATTCACCGGCATTCTGGCCGCGCTGCTCGGCAAGGGCGACCTGCCGCTCATCGTGCCGCTCGTTGTTGCGATGCTGGCCGGTCTGGCAGTCGGCATGGTAAACGGCATCGGCGTTGCCATTGGCGATTTGCCCCCGTTTATTATGACACTCGGCTCGATGACGGCAGTTCGCGGTCTGGCTCTGCTTACCTCCAACGGCAAGCCGATTACCGGCATCAGCAAGGAATACAAGGCGGTCGCTGCCTCCTCTATCGCAGGCATCCCGATGCTGTCCGTCTTTCTTGTAATCGTTATCATCATCTGTGCATTCGTTCTGTCCAAAACGGTTTACGGACGGCGTGTTTATGCCTGCGGCGGCAATCTTCAGGCGGCTCGCGTTTCCGGCATCAACACCACTGCCATCCGCATTTCCACGTTCGCCATTGCCGGCCTGCTGGCTGGTCTGTGCGGCTTCCTGATGACCTCCCGCGTTACCATCGGCCAGCCGACCGCAGCTGAGAGCTACGAGATGGATGCCATCACGGCGTGCGTTGTCGGCGGCGTATCCATGACCGGCGGCGTGGGCAAGCCGTGGGGCGTTGTCATCGGCTGTCTGCTCATCACTGTTATTGCAAACGGTCTGGACATTATGGGTGTATCGTCCCACTGGCAGAAGATCGTCAAGGGCGTTATCATTGTGGTAGCTGTCCTGATCGACGTAAAGGGAAAGACCAAGAAAAACTGATTTTTGCTGATAAAGAGGCAGCGGGAGTGCTTCGCGCTCCCCTCTCCTCTTCATCATATTCACAACGTCTCTAAGGAGGAAAAAGAAAATGACAAAGAAGAGATTTCTCGCTATGCTGCTTACCGGTGCCATGACTCTGAGTCTGGCTGCCTGCGGCGGTACTTCCACCGGTTCGGATGCAGGCACCGATTCCGGTGCTGATTCCGGCAGCGATTCCTACAAGATCGCCCTCATCCAGCAGCACCAGACCAACGCATTCCAGATTGCCGTATCCGAGGCTGCTGAGGCCAAGGCTGACGAGCTGGGCGTTGACCTGATCATCCTGAGTGCTGATCAGGACGCTGCTACCCAGATCAGCCAGATTGAGCAGTGCGTATCCGAGGGCTATGATGCCATCCTGTTCGAGCCTGTTGATCCGGACGGCCTTGCTGATGCTGCAAAGTCCGCAGCTGATTCCGGCGTTGTTATGATCAACATCATCTCTGCCTGCACCGACTGGCAGAACAACGGCATCTCCGCTGTTTCCTACGGCAACAACGTAAAGGCCGGCGAAACCGAGATGGAGCAGGTTGCAAAGCTCCTCAACGGCAAGGGCAACATCGCTATCCTGACCGGCCCCTCCGGTGATGCAGGCGGTCTGCAGCGCATGGAAGGCTATGAGAACATTCTGAAGAACTATCCCGAGATCAAGCAGGTCGTTGCACCGGCTGACTGCCAGTGGGACACCGCAAGCGCTCAGTCTACCGTTGAGAGCTGGCTGTCCGCTTACGATCTGGACGCAATCGTTTGTGAGAACGACGGCATGGCAGTAGGCGCCGGCAACGCAGCAGGTGCAAACTCCGGTATCGTTATCGCAGGCGTTGACGGCACGCCGGACGGCTTCGAAGCTATTCAGGACGGCCGTATCTCCGGTACGGTTTCTCAGAACGGCGGCGCTATGGCTGCAAACGGCATCGAGGCTGCTGTTAAGCTGCTCAAGGGCGAAACCCTCGATACCACCGAGATCGTAACCGACAACACCTGGATCGACTCCAGCAACGTTAAGGATTACGAGTAATTTCTTGAAAATACTTTGCAAATCCTTGCAAACAGTGTTATTATGAATAAGAAAAAGGGAAAACGGTTACGTTTTCCCTTTTTCCTATCAACAAGCAAAATCTGTTTTCCTAAAATTACCTTCAAAGGGGAATATGTATGTTAAGGGTCGTACTGGCAGATGATGAAAAAAAGGTCCTGCTGCTGATGTGCAAGCTGATTGACTGGGAAAGTCTTGGCTTTGAGATTGTCGGCATGGCAAGCGACGGTATGCATGCGCTTGAGATGATACGCGACAAACAGCCGCATTTGCTCGTAACCGATATCCGGATGCCGGGCTTTGATGGCATTGATCTCATCCGTCAGGCAAAGCAGATACAGCCGGGACTGCATTTTATCGTTGTCAGCGGTTATGCCCAGTTTGAATATGCGCAGAACGCACTGAAATACGGTGTAGAGGGTTATCTGCTGAAGCCGCTCAAGGTGCAGGAGATGACCGATCTTCTCACCGGACTTAAGGGCAAGCTCAGCGAGCAGGCTACGATTGAGTACCGTTTGAAGAAAAGCGATGAGCGTGAGCAGGAGCGTATCATTGACACGCTGATAGGCGAGATACACGGCGATGTCCGTACCTCCAGTGCGGTGCGGTCGTTCAATCTGGAATACGGTCTGCCATCCAACGGCTGTTATTTCGCCGCTATTGTCAAACCGGATATTCCATCAGCATGGAAGAACCCGGATGGCGTGCACGCCATGATGAAGCACGCACTTGAAATCGTCCGGCAGGAGCTTGGACAGCTCAAATGCGGCTTTGCCGCAGCCATTCGAAGAGAAGGTGTCGCTGTTGCGGTCTATCTGCCGGAGTACCAGCCGGTCGAGGTCAAGCAATGCTTCACCAAAATACGCAAGGAAATAGAAAAGCAGCGCGATCTGTTCTGGGGCATCCGTGCGACAATCTGCCTTGGCAGCCGATGCTCCGCTGCCGATGCGCTTGGCGCTTCTATGCGCGAGGCGCTCTGGCTGTGTATCGATCGTCTGTGTCATACTCCGGTCTGGCGCGATGCGGAGACTGATATCCCTGATTTTCACGCAGATTACACGATGGACAGCAGCTGTAAGCGCCGTTTTCAGGAAGCCGCCGAATATCTGAACAAGGAGCAGTACATCGGTGAACTCGAGGACAGCTACCGCGATGTTATGTCCAGGCAGCCGCTTTGGGGAAAGATGCTGGAGGACTGGTTTCTTGAGATCCTCACGGCGATGCGTTACGGAATGCAGCGGAACGGCGAGACCGACAACAGCTTCTATCAGCGCATGATGGACGGCTTGTGGCAGGCCGTCAACGCACAGGAGCTGTTCCGCTTGCTGCACGATGATATGTGTGGCGAAATAGATCGTCTGCGCAACGAGCGCATGCTGCGCGAGGCGCGTCCGATTACGGATGCCAAACGCTTTATTCAGCAGCACTATCAGGAGGCGCTGCGCCTTGAGGATGTAAGCAATGCGGTCGGCTTTAATGCAACATATTTTTCCGCCATGTTCAAAAAGGAGACCGGCCAGAATTTTATGGATTATTTAACTGAGCTGCGCATGAGCAAGGCCAAGGAGCTGCTATGCAGTGATGAAAACTCTGTGCAGGACGTCGCTGATCAGATCGGCTACCGTGATTTGAAATATTTTTCGCGACTGTTCAAGAAAACGACAGGCATCAGTCCTTCCGAATACAAAAAGCTTTACAGGTAGGTGTCACTTATGTGGCTGACAACACAATGGAAACTGCGCCGGGCACTCCGCCGCTATCGCAGAGACGGCGATGTGGATGCCGTCCTCGGCGCAGACTGGAGCCGCTCACGCGAGATCTTTGCGTTCTTCCGGGAAATCGTAGATCGTCTGCACGGTGAGGAGATCACTCGCCTGCGGCAGAAGCAGGCCGAATATCTGGCATTGCAAAACCAGATCAACCCGCATTTTCTGTATAATGCACTCGAGGCTATCCGTTCGGACGCTCTGCTGGCGGATTGTGCGGATATTGCGGAAACCACCGAAGCGTTAGCTACGTTTTTTCGCTATACCATATCAAATGTACAGGAATATGTCACATTTTCGGATGAACTGGACAATGCGGAAAACTATTTCACCATCCAGCGCTGCCGCTTCGGCGACAAACTCGAAATGGAGCTTGAAATGGAAAATGAAGATCTGCTTGAGGCGAGAATGCCGAAGCTCATTCTCCAGCCGCTCGTAGAAAACGCTGTCGTACATGGTCTGGAAGGCAAAATCGGGCATGGCATCGTATATATCTCCATTGAAAACAGTGCCAATACATTGTTCCTGCGCGTAAAGGACAACGGAGTCGGTATGCCCGAGGAGCAGGTCATGCTGCTCAACGAGGAATTTGTCCATGGCAGCCCAGTCTCCGGAGATAAAAAACGCGGCGGAATCGCGCTGCGCAATGTTAACAGCCGTATTCGGCTGATGTTCGGCGAAGATTACGGTCTTCGCGTTTTCAGTGCAACGGGTATCGGTACGGAGTGCTGCGTCACGATGCCGCTGCTGATGCAGGGAGACTGACATGAAAGAAGAGCTTATTCGCATCGAGCATGGCTATTTTCACAGCGAGAGCGGGCAGTACCAGTTTGATGTTTCCATCGCACACGGTGAGTGTATCGGTGTTTATGTTGATGAACACCTTACCTCCGGCACTGCATATCTCGATATTTTCAAGGGGAAAACGGTGTTTACCGACGGTCGGGCATTCTGCTGCGGACAACGCATTGGCGCAACCGGTCTGGAGCGCTGGATTCGTCAGAATGCCATTGTGGTGGACAAATCTCGTTTCGCGAGCAAGGAACTGACCATGCGCGATTTTGTTCTCGCACTTGTTCGTACGAATCATCTTCGGCAGCGCTTCCCAAGCACCGAACGGCTGACATCACTCGCAGCGACTGACATGCTCCACCGGATGGGACTTAATCTGCCATGGAGTACGCGGCTTATCGACCTTTCCATGCTTGACTACTACCGTCTGTCAATTTTTCGTGCATGGTTCAACGGCTACAAGCTGCTTGTGCTCGACCGGCTGACCGAGACGCTGCGCCGCCAGGATCTTGCAAAGCTAATGGACTGCGTGCAGCTGCTGCTTCGCCACGGTACAGCGGTGTTCCTGTTTGACATGGATGAAGCATTCATGTTCCGATACGCGAGCCGCATCGATGTAATCCGCGCCCGGCGTACATTTTTTAGATTGTATCCGGAGGAGTATGGCCCTCGTCTGTTTGAGCTGCTCGGCTGGGAGGGAGGCAGAGGCGTTAAACGCTTTGAGCACACTGCTATGACAGAAGGCGCCCCCGTGCTTTCTGTTCGGGATCTGCACTTTCCCGCATTGCCGCCGATGACGTTTGATATCAGGCGCGGCGAGATTGCTTTTCTGCGCGATGAAAACTACAACACTGGCCGCCGCCTGCATGAATGCTTTCTGGGCGATCGCGGCTGGACGAGCGGCTTTTTCCGGCTCAACGGCCGCCTGTACCAGCCCGGCGATCTCGGCCGCGTCATCGGCAGCGAGATCGGCATTCAGATTGAGCGACCCGACCACCCCGGCGGCGTGCTGTTCGACAACATGACCGCGCTCGACAATCTGTGCACCAGCCTTATCCCCAAGGCCGGACAGCATATCATCCGCAAAAAAATTGTATCCAGCATTTTATCCGAGGCTTTGCGCTGGTTTCCGAAGGAAATGCTGCTGCAGCCACTGAGCAGCTGGTCCTACCCTGAACGGCTTCGATTTTCGTATTATCGGTGGTATCTGCTTAATCCGCGCCTGCTTATCTGTTTTTTCCCGTTCGCCGGACAGGAGTCCACACATCACAAGATGATCATTGATCTGCTCGTACTGTGTGCTCAGCGCGGCATGGCTGTATGGATCATTTCCTCAGGCATCGATGCCATCTGTGAAAAAACGGATAATGAAGAATTTCTTCGCCGTCTGCACTATCTCAATAAATGATGAGACCGGAAAAATACGGAGACTGTCGAAAACTACAGTTTTTCGACAGTCTCAAAAAAACAGGACTCCGAGGAGTCCTGTTTTTTCAGTTATAGCCTGATATCCGTGGTTTACTGCTTATTTGCCCTGGTACATACGGTACAGGAACGTGACGATCTGTGCACGGGTACAGTTGTTATGCGGGCCGAACAGACCGTTTCCGATGCCGCCGGTGATGCCCTTCTGCTCTGCCCATGCTGCCGCATCGGCGTAGTATGCATCGGCAGGTACATCGGTGAAGGCCGCACTGCCGCTGACCGTCGGACTGCCTGCCGCACGGTACAGGAGCGCTGCGCCTTGTGCTCTCGTACAGATGGTGCCGGGTGCAAACGTTGTATCGCTCGCGCCCTCGGTAATTCCGTTCTCAACCGCCCACGCAACCGCCTTGGCGTAGTATGCATCTGCCGGAACATCGCCAAAGGTACTCAGCTGCTTCGGCTTGGGCGAACCTGCCGCACGCCACAGGAAGGTTACGATCTGCGCTCGGGTGCAGGCAGCGTTCGGAGCGAACAGCGTGTCGCTCATACCGCCGGTAATGCCCTTCTGCGCCGCCCAGAGGACTGCGTCATAGTAGTAATCCTCCGCGTGCACATCGGTGAAGAAGTTGAGCATGGTGTTGTCATCCATAAAGACTGCCTTCACCGTGATCTTGCCCGCAGGCATGACGAAGGTGTACTTTCCGCCGCCCTTGTCGGTCAGTTCGAGCGCCTTGCTGTCCTTGTCCCGCACGGTCAGGCTTTCGAGGGTGTAGCCCTTGTCGGGGGTTACCGTGATGGTCACGGTGTCGCCCTTGGATGCGGATTTGGGAGATACGGCGATGGCTCCGTTTTCAGTCTTATCCGCAGAAACGGTGTAGCCGGGTGTGGACGTGCCGCCGCCACCGCCGCCGGAAGAACCGCCGCCCGAGGACGAGCCGTTCGCCTTCCAGTTGACCGTCACCGTCACATTATGCGCGGGCATCTCGAAGGAAATACCTCGAGTTGTGCTTTCCGCGTCCTTTGCCTGCCATTGCAGCTGCTCTTCGCTGATTCCCTCGAGCGTCAGACCCTGCAGGGTGAAGCCGTCGCGTTTGCCGATTTGAAGACCAACCTGAGCGCCGACCGTGTATCGTGCGGTATAATCCTCGCCCGGGGTAATCCCCATGACTCCGCCGTACAGCCCATGAGCCGTGACAGTGTACTGCGTCGGGATTTCCAGTGTAAATGTTGTCGTAAAATCCTTTCCGCAGTCATAGTCGTAAGTAACCTCATCGACATCGCTGTTTATCGTCAGGATATTGCCGCTGACCGTGCCGCCCTGCCAGTGGCTGGCCTTTGCTACATCAAAACCCGCAGGCAGAGAGGCAAGATAAAATCTGTCGTTGACCGGAGTAATCGTATATGTGTTGTTCTCTGCATCCAGCTCGGCCAGCTTGGTATTCTGGCTGAGGTCCAGACTTGTGAGGTGATTACCGGCACAATCCAGATATTTCAACTCCGTAAAATATTCAATACCCGTAAGATCAGCGATTTCCATATCGTAGACATCAATATCCTGCACCAGCGCAATTTCCCCTGTGCTAAGTTTACCATCCTGATTCCGATCAATATTGGCTTCTTTATCAAGAAGAAACTCTCGGAAATCCTTATCCGGGAAGTTGGTCTCGTTGATAGCGATCTCCGTGCCGCGTCCTGCAATCGCCAGCGTGAAAATAACGTCCTTTTCCTCGTCATCCAGTTCCGTACCGGTATAACTGATGTCATAGGAATAGATCACGACAGCGGCATTGCCATCTACTGTAAGAGTGCTTCCGCTGACTTTGCCGTCGGTCAGGCCGGACATGCGGCTCGCATCAAAGCCGGGCAGGCTCGACAGATCAAAGGTATTGCCTGTCAGTGTAATCTCGCAAATATTACCCGATGCATTCAGATTCGTCAGCTTGGAGTTACTGCTGAGATTGAGCGCGGTCAGCGCGTTATCGGAGCAGTTCACATCTTCCAGCTCTGGATTATGACTGAGATCGAGCGCGGTCAGCGCGTTATCGGAGCAAATCACCCTTTTCAGCTTCGAATTTTGGCTGAGATCCAATACCGTCAAGCGATTTGTACTGCAATTCAGCTCTTTCAGCTTGGTATTCCGTCTGAGATCGAGTTCTGTTAACTCGTTATCGTAACAGTACAGATACTCAAGCGCAGTAAAATACTCGATGCCCTTCAAGTTGGTAATGGCTCTGCCTTTGCAGTCGATTTTCTTTACTGCGGCAATCTCAGTATCGCTGAGGATATTGTTATCGTCAGTATCAAACGTTTTCACGACATCGCGGAAGTTCTTGTTGGGGAAATTGAACGTATCAACGGCAACGCCATCGACAATCTTAATAAAAGCAGCTGTGACGATATCACTATCGGCTTTGCCCATCTTTTCAGCCCAGGCTGTGATGTTCGCCGATTCCGTCAGCGTGAACGGATCCCTGTAATGAGACTTTACACCATTTATGGTGTAATATATCCATGCACCCTCCGTGTCACAAGTAAGTGTAACGGTCTCCGTATCATTGAAGCTGCCGCCGTTAGGGCTGATCATCGGAGCCGCAGTTTTTTCCTGAAAAACAGCCTTGACGGTCACAGGCTTGGCAGGCATGATAAAAGTATCATTGGTAATGGCAACGCCGCCACGGATAACCTCCCATGTCTTAAAAGCATAACCCGTATCGGGAATCGCGGTGAGCGTGACCGTTTCATCTGTCTTGGCGAAGGCCGGAGACGCACCGGCGGTGCCGTGTCCATCAACCTCAACAGTGACAGCATAAGTGTCGGCAGCATTCACATAGCCGCAGATGGAGCAGGTATTGCCGCCCTTGTAATCATGAGGGCTCTTTATCATCCCCTGGTTCGCACCCGTGCAAAAATTGGTGCATTTCTTCCAATGTTCATTGGCGTTATATTCCCAGGAATCATCATATATATGAATATGCAGTATGACATACATCTCGATGTTATTACCGCACTGATAGTTATAGGTGACCTTCTTTGCTCCTTCATCAATCGTCAGAATGCCGTTTTCAACCTTGCCGCCAACCCAGTCACTGGTTTTGTCAACATCCAGTTCAGCAAGATTGATCGTGTTGTTCTCATCCGGTTCAATAGGACACCAACTATCACAGTAGGTATAAGTCAGCTTATTATTCCGGCTGAGATCCAGACTGGTAAGCCGATTATGATAGCAGGACAGCTTTTCGAGATTATGATTGCTGCTGACATCCAAATGGGTAATCTCATTGCTGCTGCAGTCCAATTCTATTAACTGGGTATTCGCACTCAAATCCAGTTCGGTAAGTTGATTGCCGTAGCATAGTACACTTGTCAACCCGGTATTTCGGCTAAGGTCTAATTCCGTCAGGTCTTGATAGGAACAATCCAAACTCGTCAAGGCAGTGAAGTACTCGATACCTTTCAAAGACGTAATTCCCGCTACACCTGTATTCGGGTCATCCGGGTACTGAAACGTAAGTTCTGTCACGGCAGCAATCTCATCCGCGCTGAAAAAGTCGTTATTGTCCTTATCAAACACTTTCTGTATATAGTTCCGGAAGGTTTTATTGGGAAAATTACTTGCATCAATGGCAACCCCTTCTTCCGCTGCCCAAGCCGTCGCAGGCAGCAGTCCGAAGCACATCGCCACCGCCAGAAATGCGCTCAGCCCTCGCCGTCGTATCATCTGCTTTTTACTCATGCCATTTTCCTCCTTTTCTGTGTCAGTGTTCCTGCTCGGCCATGGAAAACAGCTCG
>OLVW01002604.1_pt1 | contig 12771 bp, 15 predicted proteins | sample 1673301 | NCBI WGS metagenome assembly OLVW01 (sample SAMEA3178941, study PRJEB25190) | human gut metagenome
ACGGTAAAATTCCTCCTATTTTTGTTTCTTTCCAATCATACCTTTCCTGTAAGCTCTGTTGTATTTTCTTCCGCCTTAACATTTTCTTTAACAATGCCTGTGCATAACAATAACGTTGTTATTGTAACCATTGCTGAACATAGTACAATTCTTTTTTTTACTTTATTTGACATAATTTTGTCCTCCTATTTCTTAGTATTTACTTCTATCTTTCTTACTGGTGAATAGATTTTTTTACCTGATTTTGTTTCATAAAATGCCTTTATGTAATAAACATAATTTTTGTTCTTACTTACTTTTGAGTCTGTATAATTGGTTGTCTTCTTATTGTTAATAGTCTTAATTTGTTTTTTCTTTCCACTGCCGATTTTTCTTGATATTACATAGCCACCTTTTAATGATTTATTGTTATAATCATATGACATTTTATTCCATTTTAATTTTATATTCTTGATAACTCCTTTTTTATTATTTTGTTTATTAGCTTTTAATTCAGGTGTGCCTGTTGTAATCTCTGGAGATATAGTTCTACATAATAATAGCTTCCGCATTTTCCTATTACTTTTAATGAGTTGCCTTTCTTTCCATCATTCTTTTTAACTCTACATTTTTCACTTGCCCCGGCATATAATAATGTATTTCTGGCAAGTGTTCCACTTGTTGCATTAATCGGTGTATATACTGAAACATTACAGCTTGCTTCCTTGTTGTCTGCTACTGCTGTTATAACCGTCATACCTTCTTTTTTTGTCTTTATTGAGCCATTGTTTATTTCCGCCACACCACTATCAGATAATTTATAGTTATAGTTTTTGTTTGATGCTATGTTTGGATATACTTCTGTGCTTAAGCTGGAATTATCTCCCACTGGCAAAACAATATTATCCTTATCTAAAACAACATCTGTTACCGGTATATTCACATCTGATTTCAATACATAAGCTTCTCTTTTTGATCTATTATCATCAAAAATATAATTGTCCGGTAATTTAACATAATAGTAATTGCCACATAAACCTATAATAGTTAACTCCTGACCTACCTTTGCCTTTTCAGTTCTAACCCAAGAACTACTATCTGCACCTCTATACAAGGTTGTTGTTTTTTTAATTACACCTGATATATCATTTATCTTTGTGTATATTGAAATTACACAATCATAATTTATTATACCATATTTTTTAGTTAGGGCTGATAATACTAATTTAGTGGAGCCTTCTGACACTCCATAAACCGTTGCTGTTGAATTATTACCTTCAACAGTTGCCACACCTATATTCTCTGTAACCCAAGTTACATTTTCAATTGTTGTGTCACTTGGAGTAACCTTTATAGAAAAGTTCGGATTTGAATTTCCAACCTCAATGCTTCTATGTTCAATTCTTTCATTCAGTGATTCACTCCAAATCTCTATCTTAGCTTTCTCATCTGCCATTACATTTAAATTAGGCTGTTTAACAAAACTTATAGCTGAAATTATAATCAGCATCATTACTAATATTTTTTTACTCATAATATTCCCTCTTTAATGTTATATTTCTAGTTCTTCATTGTAAACGTACACAAATATGCCTGTTTGCCTTTTTCAAGTAGCTTTCCTGCACCTTTTGTTTCAGGCATAGCCATAACGCAGTAAAAATTATTCTTTCCTGTTTCTTATTACTTTCAGCCCAATAGCAATATAAAAAGGGAGTCTTCCACTTTATCATGGAATGCTCCCTTTGCAACTACTACGTTTTCCACTTTTTAACTGGCGTTAAAATTCATACTTTAATATCTCGCAATTCTTTATTCCAAACACCGCATATTCTTCGTTTGTCATATCGTGGAAATATGAATTTACTACTCTTGATATGCCATTATGGGCAACAAGAAGATATGTCTTTTCGCCTGATTCTTTCTTCAAGTCATCCAATAGATTATAGATTCTCTGAGCCATTTCAAACATTGATTCGCCACCGTCAAAATGATTTATGAAGCTCTTTTTTGCCTCTTCAAATTCTTCGCCGTGTCTTGGTGTAGATTCGTACTTTCCGAAATTCTGCTCCTTTAATCGGATTTCTTCTCTCATCGGAATCCCTGTTACTTTCCCAATATGCTTCGCTGTATCTGCTGCCCTGCTAAGTGGTGAGTACAAAATTTCGTCGATTTTTATTCCCTCCTTCAAAATCTTCTGTCCCAACTCCTCAGCCTGCTTATGTCCTAATTCTGTCAAGCCAATATCTGTTGCTCCACATATTTTATTTTCAACATTCCAAAATGTCTGCCCATGTCTTGTAAAATAAACCTGTCCCATAATTTCTCCTTTGTACTACTTTCTGATTTAGCATTATAATAGCACAAACAGACTGTTATGAACAACCGGCTTACATCTTCTAATTATAATTATATTTTTGTATAAGACTTTGTTTATATTTTTCCATAGCTTTTATTCCTTTTTCAGATGTGATAAAAAATTCATTGTTTTTAGCATCTGCATACTTTATAGAATATTGCTCCTTGCTAATTGGAATACATTCATTGTTTTTTATGTTTTCATATGAAAAAATTGTTTTAATAAATATATCATCCTGTGTAACATAAATATTAGTATTTTTAGCCCTCTTATCCAAAAAAACTAAATATGTTTTCCCCTTTTCCATTTTATTTACAAATCCCATATTAGCACATTGTTTTCCTTCAACTTGCATATTTTTATTCATAAATAGGTATTTTACGGTACATATTTCTATCTCTTTTCCAATATTTATATTATTTCCCTTAAAAATTTTTTTCACCTCAACCTTTTGCGTAGCACATGAATATCTAAACTTAACGTCTTCTTTACATTCTACCGCAAGAATTATATTACTTTTATCTAGATTTTCTGACATCATCTCGATTCCTGACTCTACCATTTTTTTGTCCATTAAACCTACAACGAAATTATCTAATGGTTCTTTTTCATCATTAAAATCTTTATATGAAAGTCTTGTATTAAGCCCAATTCCTAATAATATACAAAAGACAAAAGCATAAATTATCATTACATATTTTACCTTCACCTTTTTATTCCTCACTTTCTTTTAACATTCCATTACTTATTGAAAATACTTTATCTGCCAAAACTTCTATGTCTTCCTTATTATGACTTGCTATTAATACTATTGCCCCTCTCTCTCTTTCCTCTTTTATAATTTTCCTAATTTGTTCAATTCCTTCTTCATCTAATGCATTTGTTGGCTCATCAAGCATTAAAATGTCCGGTTTTTCCATTATTGCCTGTGCTATTACAATTCGTTGTTTCATGCCTAATGAGTATTTTTTAAAACTTCGTTTGTCATTCGGATTCAATCCCACTCTTACTATTGTTTTTCTAATTTGTTCATCATCGATTTTTTTATTCAATTTAGAAAGCATTTTTAAATTATTAAATCCAGTTAGCTCCGGATAAAGTCCCGCATTTTCTATAACAATTCCTACATTTTCCAAAACTCTCATATCTTTATGCAATTCTTTATTATCTAAAAAAATTTTTCCTGAAGAAATGTCCATTAATCCTGATAACGCTCTAAAAAGCATAGTCTTTCCTGAACCATTTTTTCCCACAAATCCATAAACTTTTCCACTTTCAAGTTCAATACTTATATCTTTCAAAATTTCTTTTTTCCCTATGTGTTTAGAAATATTTTTAACTAATAACTTCATTTTCTTTCCCTTCTATTCCATTTCTTTGTTGTTAATAATAAATTCATATTTTTCAACGACATATCCACCAAAGACTATTACTACAATACATATAATCAGATAATACAATATCGAATAATTTAAATCGAAATCAATACTTTTTATATTTATCAGATTATTTATTGAATTTATTTTGCTACTATGAAAAGGAAAAATTAAATTTGCAATAAGATTACCTTTTATTAAAAATTTCACCTTCTCTGTTATAAAATTATCTTTTACATAATTACCTAATATAAAAACTGATAATAATACAATCCCCTGAACAATAGCAAATCCTATATTACTACCAAATAGTATTGATACAATATTTATTGCCAATGTTGTACTTAATAAATAAATTGAATATATTGCAATATAATATATTGCAATTATCACAGCTCCATCATCAATCTTAATCGTAGTAAACATATAAATAAAAAGTATTTCTGATATACATATAACTGTTAAAAATATGATCGAATTTAAATATATATTTGTTACCTCTTTTAAATACCATTTAATTCGATTCGCATTTCTTGAAAAAAAATAAATGCTTGCACTACAAAAATGTTTGTATATATTTGTTGCGAACAAAATTTGAAAAACAAAAATTGGAATATATTCAAATGAAAATGTTGATATGTATTGTGGATAAAATTCAACTCCACTCATAGTATTAGCCAATAGGATTTCTGACATTTTTATATTGTCTATTTTCATCAACCCTATTCCGACATACACTATCCCCAACACTACTGCTATTAATATACTTTTTATAACTTTCATTATATTATTTCTTCTCTCTTTACTTTTATTTCGATTAAAATAACAGACACTATTATTAAACTCATCAAAAAGATTAAATATATCGGATAATTCTTTTCGGTTGATTTTTCAAACATTCGTAATATAAAATGATAGTCTACTGTAAACTTTAATTTTACAAATTTATTCAACATTGAAATCCCCATAAATAATATATATATAGGTAAATATGTTAAAATCTTACTCTTAAATATTGGCAAAGTTGTAACTGCTAAATTGAATACTGCCAAAATTGCCGAAATCATTCCAAAAATAAAAATCATTAAAGTAGCATAGAGTACTCTATTCTTTAATAAAATTCCCGATAAAAAATATTGACTTTCCTGTTCCATTATCTCCCAATATGTGTCTCCTAACATGTCTCCACTGGATTTCATACTAAAACTAAAGACACTACAAATCAATTCAATTATGTATGGAAATGAAAATACGAAAAATGTTACTACAAATACCGCTAGTAACTTTCCATACCAATAATTTCTTTTTCCTACTCTTGATTGTATATATGTATCAATTCCACTATTTCTCTCACTAATATAAACACTGGCAGTAGGTATAACAACTAATAACGGATAATATTGCATCATAAAATACCCAACCATTGTGTTATCCGAAAGTGTAAGCATCTTTTCAAAACTATACATTTGACTAACATATAGCTTTCCACCATTTGTTTTCATATTAATAAAGAAATTTATACTTATCGTAATTAATAATACTAATAATACAAAAACAGTCGACTTTCTTCTTAACATATATGATATCTGCATACTAATAGACTTTCTTAACATTGTTTCATTCCTCTCATAAAAAGCCCATTGCTTTTTTTCAAAAGCAATGGAACTTTTCTATATTATTTTCCATTATAATAATAAGCTATATTTGCACCATAATTAGGATTGTTACCTTTAAATTTAATTCTAAATGTTGGTCTTTTCATTTGTCCTTCAAAAATCTTCACTTTTTTTAAATGACCTTCTACCAACTGAGTTTCTTCTGAAATCGCTGTGGTGCCATAATATAACTGTGTGTAACATCTTGTATAAGTATCTTCCGTGTTTTCTTCTATAGGATAAACACTGTTTGCCTTTACCATAGCATAACCATAATTTCCACTTCTTTTTATATTAGTTTTAGCAACAACATAAGTTCCACCAGACGGTACCTTTACCGTTCCTGTTCCTGTATCGAATGCAAACACATTTATTGAAAAAACCATAACCATTACTATTGCTACTGAAATTATTCTTTTTACTATATTTCTCATAACTTTACTCCTTAACTATTTTATTCTTTTGTTTTTCATAACTCCTGCCAGCAGTGTCAATGCTACCAAAATAATAAACATCATTTCACTATGTGCCATGGCTATGTTTGTCTTGCAAAATATTCCGTAAAGTGCAACATCAATCACAACCATTACATATATAATGTTTTTATTTCGTCTGATTTGATAATCCTCTAAAAGATGATTTGGGTTAACCAACGGCGACCATATCAATATAATCAGAATTGAAATCACTGCTAAAATCCATATCGCCTCTTCCATAATTTCCGTCTCATACAATTGTATAGACAGCGTAGATGCTCCATATACCAAAAGTGTGCAAAAAAAGCACGTTTCGCTCTTTCTACAATGATATCCTCCCACTAACATTCTCAATGGTATAAAAAATAAAACAAATGATAACATGTGCGTCATTTCTCCCAACATAAAACTTATTAATAAGCATCCTAATAAAATACTTCCATTTAATAGAATTATTTCTATTGAATATGCCCACACCTCATAAGCTTCTATGTTCAGTATTTTATTTTTTACCAACTGGAATGTTAATGCTTCCGACATCTTCCTAAACATTTTTCTTCTGTTTTTCTACCAATTTTTCCGGTACTTTAGGTTCATAAAGCCCAAAACATGATGTTGATTCACTAAATACCTCTGCAATGGTTTCCAACATTTTTTCCAATGTTTTATTTTCCTTCATCAGCGCGTCCTCCTTCCCTTATTTTTCCCTTTTTCTCCAGATAATCTTTTCATTCTGATTGTCTACACATATAATAGCAGAAAAATTAATAAAAAAACTCAATATGGATTTTTTGGTATATTTTATGGATTTTTTGGTAATTAAAAGTAAAAAATAGTCGAGATTAGGTATCAACAACCTATTCTCAACTATTTTTCCTACTTGTATAACATTGTAACTGTAGTCACTACTTCATCATCTTCGCATTCCATATCATATGCTCCCTTATATTTAGCAACTATTTTCTTTACATTTTTTATTCCTATCCCATGCATTGTTTTTTCTTTTTTTGATGTAACTGAAGTATCATTTTTTTCTCCGTTATATGAGTTTACTATTTTTATCAGTATCATTTTTTTCACTTCACTTATATCAACTTCTATATATTTACTTGTTTGCTTTTCACACGCCTCTATGGCATTATCTATCAGATTTCCAAGAACGCATACCATATCCATATCTGAAACTGCATACTCCGCAGGCAATGAAATATTAGACGAAAAGATTATTCCCTTTTCTTCTGCAATTTTTTGTTTTGTATTTATTATTGAATCTACGGCACTATTCCCTGTTTTTACATAGAACATTTTCTGAGTTAAATTCTCGCATTCCTGTTCTACAAATTCTTTAACGTTATCAACATTTCCCTCTTCAAGCCAATGCCTTATTGCAAAAATCTTATGTTTATAATCATGAATGCTACCACGCCACATATTAAATACTTGTTCAGTATTTTTTTCAGTTCGTATCATCATTTCATTTTGTAATTCCAATAAAGATATTTCATTTTTTTGATGATAATTTTCACCTAATTTTAATACTAAACTAAAAACAAGCAAAATAATTACTATTGATGATATAAAATATATTCCAAGAAACATACGCATCTTGTCATTTACTGCCATCATACTGTTTTCTGCAATATAATAATCTAACGCCACTAATATACAAGCTATCAAACCACAAATACCCAAATGCCTACCTGATATCTGTGTTTTATTTCTGTTATACTCGTGCATTAAATATACAACAATCAATAAAATTGTTTTGCTCATTATTGTACAGAAAATTCTTTCAATTCCATAATTTAATAACACCTCTCCTGTATTTATACTAAATACTATTGCTCCCATTTGTACTACTGTAAAATCTATTGCCATATCTATTATTGAAAATATTACCGTTGACAATATTAGTGTTTTAATTTTTCTTGTATAAACTGCCACCTGTAAGGATGCCAATATTACTATTGACATCACTCCATTTAATGAAGAAAAAAGACTGATTTTATTCATCATAATAATAAAGAGGCTAAAGAATACTGAATACACCAATATTCTTTTTTTAACATTCTTTTTTTCTACAAATATTCCCGTAAAGGCACAACAGACTATACACTCAACCAATGTTGCCAGACAATCAACTACCCAATATAATGCTGTCATACTCTATTCCTCCAATACCTTGCCATTTGTGCTTTTACTTCTTTCAGCCTGCTTCTGCTTATTACAAGTTTCGTTTCATTGTCTAGGGTTATACTATATCCCGAATATTCATATATGTATTTTACATTAACTATTCCACCACTATGTATTTGTACGAAATCCTCGTCATCTAACTCTTCATAAAGAGATTTGATTGTTTTTCTTTCCTTTAATTCTATTGCTTTCCCATTATTTATATATACTGTTATTCTTCTCCTATACATTTCAAAATACATAATATCATCATGTCTTAGACGAATTTCCCCATCACCCGTTTTGATTATAATTGTTTTTGTATTTCTGCTATTAATACATTTATTGGCTTTCTTCAATGCCAGTTCTATTTCATCATGCATTTTTAATTTTCTAATATATTTAATGGGACTGTAATCTATTGAGTCAAACACATACTGTTCATGTGCCGAAATGAATACAAGTAAAATTTCCTGATTTATACTTCTCATCTTTGCAGCCACGTCAAGACCTGATATTTTGGGCATGTCAATGTCTAAAAACACAACATCAAAATAGTCTTTATTATTCTTCATCTGTCCAAGCATATCATTTCCGTCTGTATATAGATGGGTTTCAATTTCAACATTTAAATTTTTAGATGATCTATGTAATTCTTCTTCTATTGTTTCTAACGAATCCTGCTGGTCATCACATATTGCAATACTGAGCATCTTTGTCCCCCTTGTATGATTGGTTATTTCCATAGAATTATATCATATCTTATGTTAGAAAAAAAGACTATTGCAAGTCTCTGATACGCCCTGCAATAGCCTTTTACATCTTATATTATGTTCTTATTCTCCATCGTATACGATTACCGCTCCATCATACTTTTCATTGATGAATTTCTTAATTGAATCTGACTTTAATACATCTACTAAAGCTTTGATTTTTTCGCTGTTTTCGTTGCCTTCTTTTACTGCAATTACGTTAACGTATGTTTTTGCTGCTTCTGAATCTGACTTTTCATAAGCTAATGCGTCTTTCTTTACTGTGTAATTTGCTTCTAATGCATAGTTACCATTTAATACTACATAAGCTACTTCGTTTACTACTCTTGGTACCTGAGCTGCTTCAAGTTCTACGATTTCAATGTTGTTAGGATTTTCTTCAATGTCATTTACTGTTGCCTTGATTCCTGCTCCATCTTTTAATTTGATGATTCCGTTACCCTGTAATAATAAAAGCGCTCTTGCTTCATTAGTTGTGTCGTTTGGAACTGCAATCTTATCGCCCTTGGCAATGTCCTTTAAGTCTTTCTTTGTTCCAGGATAAATACCAAATGGTTCATAATGAATCTTTCCTGCAACTACAAGGTGTGTTCCTTTTTCTTCGTTAAACTGTTCAAGATAAGGTACATGCTGGAAGTAGTTTGCGTCAAACTCTCCACTTTCTACTACGTTGTTAGGCTGTACATAGTCATCGAATACTTTTACTTCTAATTCGTATCCCTTGTCTTTAAGTAATGTTTTTGCTTCTTCTAATATTTCTGCGTGTGGTGTTGCCGATGCTGCTACTGTAATCTTTTTGTCATCAGTTTTCTTTTCTGAACTTTCACTCTTTGATGAACCACATCCTGTTAATGCTCCTACTACTAATACTCCTGCTAATGCTAATGCTAAAATTTTCTTCTTCATGTTTTCATTCTCCTTCTTTTTCATATTTTACATTTTATAAGTAACAGTGTTACCTGTTATTTTCTTCTCTTATCAAGTTTTGATGCAATAATCATTCCTATAGACTGGAAAACCTGAACCAATACTACAAGAAGTATTACCGTTACTATCATAATTTGAGATTCATATCTGTAATAACCGTATCTTATGGCAATGTCTCCAAGACCACCGCCACCTACGGAACCTGCCATTGCTGAATATCCAAGAATTGTTCCAATGGCTATTGTAGCTCCGGTTATAAGTGATGTTCTTGATTCAAGTAATAGTACTTTTACTATTATTCTTAAATCACTTGCTCCCATTGATCTTGCTGCTTCTACAACTCCTGCGTCAACTTCTTTGATTGATGACTCAACCATTCGACCGATAAATGGAATTGCCGCAACAACCAATGGAACTACTGTTGCTGATGAACCATAACTCTGACCTACAATTAATCTTGTTAAAGGTATTATAAGAATAAGTAGAATCAGGAAAGGTATGCTTCGTATGATATTTGAAATTACATCCAGTACTTTGTAAACTGCCTTGTTAGGTCTAAGTCCGTCTTTGTCAAATACTGCTAACATTACTCCTAACGGAAGTCCAAACACATATCCTACTACTGTGGATAATATTGTCATGTATAGTGTCTGACCTATTCCCGTAATAATCATATCTGTAGTTGCACTAGTCCACATAATTATCCACCTCCTCGATTTCTAATCCTTTTTCTATAAGATATTGTTTCATCTCTTCTATTTTCTGATTGTCTTCGCGAAAGCCCAGTATCATTTCACCTTTTGCCACGCCTCCAACGTTTTTAGTATTTGCTTTCAATATATTTACCGGCTCATTAAACTTCAAAATCATATTTGCTATAACCGGTTCAAAAGCTGAACTTTCTGAAAAAACAATTCTGAGATTTTTCTTATTATTTATTTCCTTTGTTACTTTGCGGGTACCATCTACGTCGCTGCCTGTATCTTTGTTAATCAACTCTCTTGCAACTTCAGATTTAGGATGTTCAAAAATCTCAGTTACTAATCCCTTCTCTGCCACCTGACCATCTTTCATAATGGCTACATGTGTACATATTTCTCTGACTACTGACATCTGATGTGTAATGATTACTATTGTTATTCCAAATCTCTTATTAATACTTTCAAGTAATTCAAGAATTGATGCTGTAGTCTGTGGATCCAAGGCACTTGTTGCCTCGTCACAAAGTAGAATCTTTGGATTTGAAGCTAATGCTCTTGCAATTGCCACTCTCTGTTTCTGTCCTCCTGACAACTGCGCCGGATAAGCTTTTGCCCTATCCTGTAATCCTACTATTTCAAGAAACTCTAATGCCTTAGCTCTTGCTTCTTTCTTTTTCTTTCCCTGTATATATAATGGAAAACAAACATTGTCTATAACCGACTTCTGCATTAGAAGATTGAAATGCTGAAAAATCATTCCTATGTTTTCTCTCTGTTTTCTTAATTCTTTCTTTGACAGTGAACCAAGTGTTCTTCCTTTTATAAGAACCTGACCTTCTGTTGGTTCTTCAAGGAAGTTCATACATCGTACCAATGTACTTTTCCCTGCTCCGGACATACCAATTATTCCGTATATGTCACCCTGCTCAATTGAAAGACTTACATTTTTTAATGCTTCAACAGTTCCATCTTTTGTTTCATATTTTTTGCTTACGTTTTTAATTTCTATCTCTGACATGTCCTCACCTCTCTTCAACTGTTCGCTGTTGTGTAGCAAGTATACTATTGTTATTTATTGTTGTCTAATCAAAAAAATATACAGCTAGTCATAGTTTAATTCTATAGCAAGCTGTATGTTGTAATTTTTTTCTATATATTTTCAATATAAATACTTCTGTTTAGTAAAAATAACTAACAAATTTTCCATTATCTAAGAGCTTTGTCTTTGTACTTACTGATTTCTTCCAAATATTTCTTTCCCAAAGGACTTACCTGAACCCCTTTTCTCGCAATATAGCCTATTGTCATTATCTCATCTGACTTAAGCTTTATTGCACAATAATCGGAACCGTTTAATTCTTCACACATTATTCCTGAACATAATGTGTATCCGTTAAGTCCTATCATAAGATTAAGAAATGTTGCTCTGTCATTGGCTTTTATAAGTCTCTTGTAATCGTAAGTGCTAAGTACTTCTTCTGCAAAATAAAAAGAATTATTATGCCCCTGATCAAAAGACAAACACGGATATTCTTCCAGTTCTTCCAAAGTTATCTCTTCCTTAGATGCCAGTGGATGACCTTTCCAAAGATATACATAAATATGACATTTCAGCAATTCATGAAACTCCACTGCTGACTCGTGAAATAACTTAGTTAATACCTTCTTATTAAAATCATTCAGGTACAAAATTCCTATTTCACTTTTACAATTCTTCACGTCCTCAATTACATCGTAAGTCTTTGTTTCGTGAATTTCAAACTCATATTCATCCATACCGAACTGCTTGACCATTTCCACAAAAGCCTTTACCGCAAACGTGTAATGTTGCATGGAAACCCCAAACTTCTTCTTTGTGTTTTCTTTTAAAATATACTTGGACTCAATTAAGTTATACTGTTCAACTACCTGCCTTGCATACCCTATAAATTCCTCACCTTCCAAAGTTACTGAAATTCCTCTGTTGGTACGCTTAAAAAGTTCTACTCCAACCTCTTCTTCCAGCTCCTTTATTGCTGCTGAAAGGCTTGGCTGTGATATAAAAAGTTTTCTCGCCGCTTCATTCATTGAAGAAGCACCGGCAACTGTTATGGCATATCTTAATTGTGCAAGAGTCATAATAATCCTACTTTCTTAAGTTTATTCTTATTTTGATATATCAGTCTCTACTTAAGCATATCATTTTCTAACTTAAACTGTCATTTTCTACTTAAGGCTGTCAATTCCTGACTTAAGCTGATTTAATGCCTGCTCCAAAGTTTTTCTAGGACAGGCAATATTAATTCGCTGATATCCTTTACCATCTTCTCCAAAAATAGCTCCGCTGTCAAGCCATAAACCTGATTTGTTTATT
>OLVW01002625.1_pt1 | contig 12664 bp, 9 predicted proteins | sample 1673301 | NCBI WGS metagenome assembly OLVW01 (sample SAMEA3178941, study PRJEB25190) | human gut metagenome
TGGCAAGTCTGGAATAGATACGTATTGATAGGATGTTTTGGGAAAGAGATGGATCACACGCTTCTGGATACATTCCTGTGCCGTATCCAGTGTGATATGCACTTTTCCGTCTTCTGATTTTGCCGTTGTAAGAATTCCCAGTTCTACTGCATTTAACGCACTTCTTGCATCGCCGTTTGCTACGTCTGCAAGAAATTCCAGCGCATCTTCGTCAATCTGTGCATGGAAGCTGCCCATGCCTTTTTTTTCGTCCTGTACGGCACGCACAATCAGCTTTTTAATATCTTCCTTTTCAAGCGGCTTTAATTCAAAAATAACCGAGCGGGATAAAAGAGCGCCGTTGACTTCAAAATAGGGATTTTCCGTTGTCGCTCCGATTAAAATCAGCGTCCCATCCTCCACATACGGTAACAGATAATCCTGCTGTCCTTTATTAAAACGATGAATTTCATCGACAAACAATATCGTCTTTTTACCGTACATGCCGAGATTATCTTTTGCCTTGGCAACAATGTCTTCCATATCTTTTTTCCCGGCAACGGTCGCATTAATCTGTTCAAATGCCGCACTGGTCGTATGGGCAATGACCTTTGCCAGTGTCGTCTTTCCCGTTCCCGGCGGTCCATAAAAAATAATGGAGCTTAATTTATCTGCCTGAATGGCGCGGTAGAGCAGCTTGTCCTTTCCGATAATATGCTGCTGCCCCACCACTTCATCCAGTGTCTGCGGTCTTAAACGAGATGCTAACGGCGATTCCTGCTTTATTGTATTTTCACGCATATAATCAAATAAATCCATAGTTATCCTCATTCCTTGGCAACTTGTTGCGAAGGGGCGATGAGAAATCCGCGCAGGCGGTTCCTCATCTGCCATCAAGGGGATTTGTTTTTGCTCAAAAACAAATCCCTGTGTGAAAAAGCTTTGATTTAAGGCTTTTTCACACTATCCCCTTTTAGTCTTTAAACTGTTCTGCCATTGCCTCTAATTCATTCTTTTTCTTTATAAAGCATCGTAATAGTCTCGGGTTAAATATACCGCACTTCCCATCCAGAATCATCTGATAAGCTGTATCATATGAAAATGACGGCTTGTAACAACGCTTACTAATCAGCGCATCATAGACATCTGCCAGTGACACCAGCTGTGCACCAATTGGAATTTCATCTCCTGAAAGCCCTTCCGGATATCCGCCTCCATCGTATTTTTCATGATGATACTTTGCAATCTGCGAACAGTACTGCATATATTCTTCTTCCCCTTCATCGTTAAAAATACGAAGGATAATATCATATCCTTTCGTTGTGTGGGTCTTCATAATCTCAAATTCTTCCGGTGTGAGTTTTCCCGGCTTTAGCAGAATCGTATCGGAAATTGAAATTTTTCCCACATCATGTAATGGCGATGCCTGTACAATCATATCAATATCGTTCTGGGTCAGTCCATATTCCGGGCATTCCTCTTTTGCACATTCCGCCAGGATTTTTGTAAAAAATTTCACACGCTTAATATGTGCACCGGATTCCACATCACGGAATTCTACAACATTGCCCAAAGATTCAATAATTTTTTCATTCAACCGCTGTATCTTCCGGGTCTGACGCATGGTCTTTTCTTCTAACGCATTTTTGTGTTTATATAAATCAATGATGTTATTTAAGCGGCTGCTGAAGCTGTATGTATCAATCGGACTTGTCACAATATCAATAACACCATGTGCAAATGCATTTTTATAGACATCTTCTATATATTCACCGGATAAAAAAACAACCGGAACATTATCGATATAATCCATTTTCCGCATATAATCAAGTAAATCAAAACCGTTTATCCCATTGGCATACATTTCCGTCAGCACCAGACACAGAGAATCCTTTTTTTCATCAACAATCTCGATTGCCTCCTGACTGGTATCTGCTTTAATAATTTTATATTTTCCCGTAAAGATATCTCCCACCATATGCTGGATACCATCATTTGCCATTACTACAAGAATGGATTCTGTATATGCCTCTTTATATACCGGATTGTCAGCCTGTACGGAAACACCTGTCATTCCCTTTTCTTTTGCCTGTTTTAACGCCGTTTCCGCACTGCTGTAAAGCTGCCAGAAATCTGTGCCGAAACGTGAACTCACCGCTGTTCCCACTGTCACTTTTATCCGCACATCCGGATATCCGGTAATTGTTGTCTGCTCTGCTACCTGCATAATTTTATCCATATACTGCTGCTGCATCTTTTCTTCGTACAGTGGAATATACAGACAGAACTCATCGCCGCCAATACGGGACATCACCACATCGGAACGGAATATAGATACCATATTGGCAGCCATATTGTTGATTACCATGTCCCCCGCGGAACGTCCGTATGTGTCGTTAATCCATTTTAATTCACGGATATCCATTACAATAATCGCACAGTTGCCATCATTAAACAGTGCTAAATCATGATTTACCCGTTTTTCAAAACTGCCTCGGTTATAAAGACCTGTAAGCATATCATGTTCTGATATTTCCATATAACTGCTGCTTTCTGTTTTAACCTGGGAAAGCGGTGCTGCATCGGTAACATCTGAAACAATAATCTGCGCCTGCACTTCCCCGGTCTTTTCATCTTTGTAGATTTTTCCATAACAGAAAACTACAATGATATCACCATTCTTTTTTACCAGACGGTGTTCCTGTATATTTTCGTTCTGATTCCTGCGTATCTGCATCATCTTTTCCATATATTCAACGATATCTTCTGCTGGAATCAAATCGGTATGTTTTAATTGATTTTCTCTGTAATCTTTTTCAGTATATCCTGTCAGTTTCTCAAAATTTTCATCTGCCGAGATGATACGGTAATCACTCATCCGTATTCTGTAAACAGAATAAATAACATCTTTTACATTACTACTCATTTATTCCTCCACAGGCTCTAGTAAACCCAATAATAAGAAATATAACATATTTTTTTTCAAATTTCACTACCCGAAAGCAGATTTGCCTATTTTTCACAAAAAAATACAGCAAAAGCATACAAATTAAGTCTATTTCATATACTGCATTAAGAAAATGAATTGCTTTTTAGCGGAAATGAGCTTCTTATGCGTAAAACTGTGCTTCTTTATCCGGCAGTCCGTCTGACTGCCCTACTTCTTTCCGTATGTTTTTTGTTAACCTCCGTTTCCCCCTGCATTACATATGCCGGAAATTCCGACAATGGTCCTGCCATTACCTCGCCCGCTGCCATCTTAATGGAAGCTTCCACCGGACAGGTGATTTATGAAAAAGATGCCGATACAGTCTTACACCCCGCAAGCATTACAAAAATCATGACATTAATTCTGATTTTTGATGCATTAAACTCCGGTAAAATCAACCTGACCGACGATGTGACCGTATCCGAATATGCAGCTTCCATGGGCGGCAGCCAGGTCTTTTTAGAACCCGGCGAAACACAGACGGTCGAAACCATGATTAAATGTATCAGTGTTGCCAGTGCCAACGATGCCTGTGTTGCAATGGCGGAACTGATTGCCGGCAGTGAGGAGGGCTTCGTTGCCAAAATGAATGAGCGTGCCAAAGGACTTGGCATGAATAACACTACTTTTATCAACTGCTGCGGACTGGATACAGACGGGCATATGTCAACTGCAAGGGATGTTGCCCTGATGAGCCGTGAACTGATTGTGCAGTATCCTCAGATTCACAATTACTCAACCATCTGGATGGATACGATTACGCACGTTACCCGCAAAGGCGAAAGTGAGTTCGGTCTGACAAACACGAATAAGCTTATTAAACAATATCAGTGGGCAACAGGCTTAAAGACCGGTTCTACCGGACTTGCCAAATGCTGTCTTTCTGCAACCGCCAATAAAGACGGTGTTGAATTAATTGCAGTTATCATGGCTGCTCCCGACAGTAAGACCCGTTTTTCAGATGCCGTAACGCTGCTGAATTACGGATATAGTGTATGCGACATTTATCACGATACTGAAATGCCGCAGCTCCCAAACCTATCCGTATCCGGTGGGCGGTGCGATACGCTTTCACTTTCCTATGCAAAAGAATTTTCGACCTTATTCTTAGAACCTGTCGATACCGCCAGCATCGAAAAACAACTGACTCTCCCTGAAACAGTCACAGCACCTGTAAACGAGGGGGACGTCATCGGCACCCTGACATACACATTGGACGGAAAGACCATCGGCACGGTCGATATCACTGCCGCGCAGTCTGTTTCTTCTGCCACATACGGCGATGCACTGTTTAAAATGTTCCGGAAACTTACCGGTGCCGCGTGATTTAGAAATACAGCATAACCGTACAGGATAAAAAAACGATAAAACAGCATACAATAAGCCGCAAAAAACGGAATCCCCGGTATCTGAAACTTAAATCTGTTTCAGATACTGTTGATTCCGTCCTTTTTTACTTTGCACCCGCACCGGCAGATTATCGTCTTTCTGCCCGGTACTGTTGCATTAAATACTTTACCGTTTTACTGATATTTTGTTCCAAGCCAGAAACGGCTGACATCGCCAACCTTCTCAAGCCCATTCCCTTTTTTTGCACAGGAATAAAGCTGTCCGTCGGCATCGTAAAAATACAGCCTGTTTTTATACAGCAGTGTATATGCCGTGTCTGTCTGTTCCGTCTGCTCACACATTTTTACAGGACTGCCCTTTACCGATGCACAATAATACTGCACACCGTCTTTGATATAAGTAATACCGTTCTGTGTATTGTCCACACTGCTGAGTGTTCCTGCCGTGACGCCGGATGTAATCCCGCTTTTCTTTCCTTTTTCACTGTAACAGAGTGTACCGTCTGCATTAATGTACACCAGTATATTATCCGCCGGAAGATACTCATAATCTGCCTGCAGCAGTGTATCAACCTGCACACGTTCTTTAATTCCGTCTTGTGACAATTCCGCATAGGTAATTTTATTCGGCGCTAAAAGATACAGATACCCTGCCTTTTCCTCATAAATGATTTCTACGGAAGATGACAGTTCCTGCATCATATACTTTGTCTTTTGTTCTGAAATGTTGTAGTAATACCACTCACCGTCGTCACTGAAAATCAGCGCATGGGCATTCTTTGAAGTATTTACCGTATGGGGATTGATTACAGGAATACAAAAGGTCTGGTTTTATTATGACACCCGCTTTGCGTTTCCAGTGCAGCTTATGTTTTGGGGAAATATTCTTTTTCCGCTGCTTACTTTGCTGTGGTCGATATTTTGCATAATTAGAAAGAAAAAAAGAGAATGTTTCATTGCTGGTTTACTGATATGTTCTGTATTGAATGCTTTTACAGCAGCCAGCGTTGCAGCATTAACAAATAAATATTATCTGTCTTTAGGTGGTGGAACGCTCAATCAATATCTGCTTTTTGTTGTGATTGACTTACTTTTCTTCATTTGTGCCTTCATTTATCTTACCAGTGGTTTGATTGTAGCATGGAAAGTAAAATCGCCGGAACATAGATACAAGGGAGAAAACCTGTTCTTTTTCGGGCAAATTATATCAAAACTAAATACAACCAGCAAAACAATGACGCTGATTTGTATAACCCTTGTCCTTGCAATCTTCATGTTTATTGCCGCCCCTATTTTGACGGGCTGGGCTTCAGGTTATTTGGATATGCGCTCTATGTATGATGTGCAGGTATATTCAAGATATAATGACGTATATGAAGAAGAAAATCTGCCGCAAGACAGTTATGAAATCATTACTGAGTTTCTGACAGAACACAAAATAGATACAGTTTATGATTGCACGTTCAATCTATATCTGTCAGAGAAAGACGATTTTCACAACAGACAGAAATATGATTTTCCGATTGTAGCAATTTCTTTGAGTGATTATAACACTATACGGGAAATGCTGGGTTACGAACAGATTTCTCTGGAGGAAGATGAATTTACAACACAATGGAAAGCAATCGCCACCGAGGAAGAACGGGATAACTTTTTGAAAGAACACACCAGCATTATGACTGACGCAGGAGAATTGACTCTTTCCGGGCAGTCCTATTATGAGGATCCGATTGGAGAAACAGCGTACAATTCCTATACAAATGTATTGTATGTACTTCCAGACAATATTTGTGAAAAGCTGTTGCCAGTAATAAAAAACCGATATATTACAACAACGGAAAATATCTCCTATGAAAATGCAAGGAAACTGGAAAAACTTTTTACAGAGAAATATCCCGAGCAGGCAGAAACCGGGGCTATTTATGGCGTGCGTTTTAGCACACTGCAAATCAATAGTTCCATAGCAAATAACTTTATTTTACAGACTGCAATGATTTATGGTGCTGTCGTACTGATGGTTATATGTCTTACCGTACTTTCTTTGCAACAACTCTTAGACGCAGGACAATATAAGTATCGTTTCTCTGTACTCCGAAAATTGGGGGTGGAAGAAAAGCATATCGGAAAACTTATCTTGCAACAATTAAGTGTTTGGTTTGGGCTTCCAATTATCACAGCAATCATTGTAGCTGCTGTTGTAATAGCTTACTTTATCCAAACCATATCAGCAGAAATTTCAGCCTATATCGGGTTTGGTGCACTGATGTTACAAATAGGGGCAACAATGGGGATTTTGGCAATTTTATTGATTTGTTACTTCATAAGTACATGGATTATTTTTAGGCGTTCTGTTAATCCATAGTGAGTGCAATTTATAGTGAACGCAGAAAAGTTTATGAATGTTGTCCGGCGGCATACCAGCTTTGAAGAACTTACCCCTACTCTGCTGCGGGAGTTTGTAGAGAAAATCGTTGTGCATGAGTGCAGCTATGACGAGAACAAGACCCGCAGACAGGACATTGAGATTTATTATTCTTTTGTTGGCAAGGTGGACTTGCCCGAATAACCGCCCGACCTATCCGACACAATGCGCAAGTAATTGACTTCTATATTCCCGACGTAAAGCTTGCCATTCAGGTATCGCCTCTATGTAAGAAATTTTCTCCTTCTTTTTATCATCTGCACTTTGTGTGTCTTTTTCTGAAATCGTATCCACGTGGAAATACTCCTTCCAATCTATGCAGCCTATGATACAGCACGTTCTGTTTCATCAGTCGGCCATGATTTTCTAAGGGCTGCATAAGAAATCAAAAAGTTTGCAAGCCAGCCTGCTGGTACAGCAAGCCAGACAAATGCAATACCAAACCGCGGTGCAAAAATCAGTGCGACCGATAAACGAATCGCAAGATTTACCATGTTCGCAATAAGGAATGGACGCATAATTCCAAGGCCACGAAGCACCCCATCTGTTGCCATCTTGATACCCATAAAGATAAAGAAATAACCAAGCCATCTCATATAATCACCAGACACCTGATATGCCAGGGCTGTTCCGTCTTTGCCCAGGAATAATGATGAGATCTGAGTATGCAGTGTTTCAATAACTATGAAAGCGAGAGCTGCAAAGCATGTATCTAATAACAATGCCGCACGATAGCCTTTTTTGATACGTGAGGTTTTATTTGCGCCAAGATTCTGGGAAACATATGGTGAAACTGCATTACCAATAGATACAAACATCAATGAAAAAACATTCTCTACTCTCATTGTTGCTGCGTAACCTGCAAGTGCCTGTGTACCAAAAGGATTTACAACTGCCTGTACGATCATCATGCCTATTGATACTGTAGACTGTTGAAGAACTGATGGAATGGCAATTCGAAGCATTAATTGTAACTCCTGTCTGTCAAACCATCTATATCGGCACTTATACCGACGCATCCGGTAAAGAAAAATCAAAAACGAAAACACTGCGGAAACACCCTGTGCGATGAGTGTTGCAAGAGCTGCACCGAACACACCCAGTCCAAGATCCGCTACCATCCAAAGATCCATAAAAATATTCAATACAGATGAAAATATCAGAAGCCCTAACGGAATTTTTGATTCGCCGATTGATGTAAACATGGTAGATAGAATGTTATACATAAAAAGAAACGGAAATCCCACAAAATAGACTTGCAGATACAATACTGCTTCGTCCAGTATATCAGCAGGTGTCTGTAACAAGCTCATCATCAGGCGGGAAAACCCAAATCCAAATGCACCCAGGAGTATGCTTAAAATACAAAAGCTGATCAGTGATGTTGACACAATCGTTTTCATTTTACTGTAATTTCTGGCACCAAAATAGCGGCTCACAAGCACTCCCGCACCTACACCGGCACCAAGTGCTACACATATGAAAACATTCGTAAGTGCCGCACAGGCACCGACTGCTGCCAGTGCAGAAGAACCGACAAACTGACCGACGATAATCGAATCAGCCATATTATAGACTTGCTGAAAAAAGCTGCCAAGAATCATTGGCATTGCGAAAATAGTCAACGCTTTAAGAGGTTTATCTGTTATCAAATATTCATCTTTTGACATTCTTTTACTGCTCCTTCTAAAAAAAATCCCATTGCGAGATTGTATGCTTCATCATACATCATATAAAATCAGAAAACAAAAAACGGCTGCCATCCTTGATTTTACTAGCTATACAACCGTTTTTTGTTTTCCAACTGTCAAAGATGGGAATATAGCATGGTTTCAGGAAAGTTGCAAGGGAGGACTTGTTCCATACTACTGTGATGTAATACCTGATTAATTTAGGGGAATCATTCTATTTGTTAGAATTCTCTTGTTCCAACAAATACTTCATATATTTTTTGGTATCTATATCCCTTTTTCATTTTTGTTGAGTCAGGAATAATTACATTTAAATCAACTAACTGATTAATAATTTTTGAAACAACATTTGGAGATACACCAGATAACTCTTGAATCTCTTTTTTAGTAAAAACAATCTGTTTCATGATAACCGGCATTATCTTATAAACAGAATTACCTTTTATTGCTTCAATAGTTTTCATGTCTTCTTTATATATTTCTTTGATTCTATCCAACTTGTAAATATATGCATTACACTGGTCAATAATGCATTGTAAGAAGAACTTAATATATCCGGATACATTTCCTCGTCTACATTCCATCAGATTTCTCTGATATGACGGTTTATATAACTCAAGTATCTCTGACATATACAAAATAGGTGTGCTTTGATCCAACATCGCCATTTGTACCGGTATCAAGGCTCTGCCAAGACGTCCGTTTCCATCCTTATACGCATGAATAGTTTCAAACTGCATATGTGATAAGGCAATATTTACCAACAACGGATCCTCAAATTCATCATTCATGTATTCATATAGATTTTTGAGCAATCCATATACCTCTTCAGGAATTGGCGGAACAAATGTTGCGGTATCAATGGTACATCCCCTTGGTCCGATCCAATTTTGTGTAGTTCTTATTTGACCTGGATTTCGCTGTGATCCACGGACACTATCCAGTATGATCCTATGCATTTCATTGACAAGCTCATAGCTGATCTTATTTCCCACCTGTAAATTTGAAGATGCATATTCTATTGTCTTTTTAAGATTTTGAATTTCTCTGCTATCATCCGTTATTTCCATGTACTTCAGGTAGTACATCTCATCTTGTGAAATCTGGGTACCCTCGATCTGTGTTGATTTATAACTTTCATTCAAAATAACAGAATCCAGGAAGAAACCTGCATCAAATTCCAAAGTGTTTAAAAGAGACTTATATTCCCCATACTTCACATTTGCTTCTGATATCAACATCAGCATTTCTTTATCAATTTTGTATTCTAAAGGCATTTTTTTTGCTTTATATGGCTCCATATCCACACACTCCTTTCATCTACAGTGAAATAATACTACTTTTCCAAAAGAAAATCACTGTTTTTTTTAAATTCAGCGTTTTTATTACTTTATTCACCGTCGACGAACATATGCCCTCTTATTGTTACATAAAAAAGTTTTTCTTAAACAATCTCTTTTTTCATCGCATTGTAACCGATCACGACTGTCCAGACATATGCACATGTTTTAGGGATCATCAGCATACCGATCATCGGAATGACATCCGCCCACAGCACAACCGGGATATAGAATGCAAAGCTTAAAACGATTGTCAGCCACATAAAACGGAAAGATCTGTCATTGTTCTCTTTTGCGCTTTTATAAAATAAAACAATGATCAGGATTCCCATCAGTGCAAACGGAATATTACGGTAAATACCCCAGGAAAGTGGAGCTGATGCACTAAGCCAGTTATTCTGTGGCATCATACACAAAATAATTCTTAATCCTGCAAGACCGTAAACAGCTGCTGTCGCTGCATTATGACCTTTGATCTGATAGCGTTCACGCCAGATGTGATAAAGTACAACGTAAAAGATTGTCATCGTTACAGATGTGATCCATTTGCCCAGCCCTAACTGTACAGTAAAGTTCTCAAGACCTGTGGTGCAAAGAGCCAGCGCACGTGGAACCAGATGGAATGCATCTCCACTTCCCAAAAGAACTGCCATAATTCCAAACATAGTAAACTGGCGGTTTCCTTTGCTCTTTCTGATCATTAAAATTCCGATCGTGATTACCGAGATTAAATATACGGTGTCAAATAAAGTTTCTACAATTGCCTGCATGATAAATTTCCTTTCTTATTTTAAAATTTTATATTGAATTACGTTGCACTGCGAAAACAGTCTCAACCTAATTGCAAACATTTAAAAATTACGATATATGAACACTGTTCATTTTGGTTCAAAAATTTTCCCACTTTCAAAGTGGGAGAATTTCCGTTACTGATCACACACAATGTGAACAATAACTGCTTTTAATATAATGTTTTGTTGATAAGCATCAACACAGAGGACGGATCATAATCCTCGCGGATCACTGATACCAGCATGAGGGAAAACAGGATTTCTGCAAACTGCATTTCTGTAAAATTCTCATCGAATACGCCCGGACGGATCTTATGATCATTTTTTAAAACTTCACATAGTCCATTTAAAATATGTCCCCATGTACGCATCATCCTTTTCTTTCCGTCATCTTTTCCTTCCTTCATGAAAGCAAAGGAATGTAAAGAGAAAAATCCCGGAAACCGCTTATTGCCATATTTGAACCGTTCATAAATCCATGAAATGCAAGTTGTAACATCATGAAATACCTGCTCGTCTTCCGGATGAAAAAAGATTTCCTGCCAGACACTCTCAATGGTAGCACCAAGCAGCTCTGCCTTGGATTCGTAGTAATTATAAATCGTACCGGCTGAAACGGAACATTTCGCTGCAACTGATCTTATGCTTACAGCCGCCCACCCGTTTTCTTTGATCAGCTCCCTGCTGGCAGCCAATATATCTTCTTTTGAAGTAGCAAGACGATTCATAATTTCCCCCTTTGACATTCCGGCATTTCTTTTATTTTTCATATCTGAACGCTGTTCATTTTGAAAATATACACCGTTCATGTTGATTTGTCAATCATTTATTTCTGAGGCCATCACTCAAAATCTCTGGTAATATTCGTAAGCCATTTATTTCTGAAATAGTGAATAAATACCACAGGCATTTTTTCAAACTCGTCCAGTGTCATGACAAAGTATACCCAGACAGGCGGCAGTTTGAAAACATATGCTGCAAGGAAGGTAAGTGGGACTGCAACAAGCCACATAAATATGGCATCTACGATCATTCCAAATCTGGCATCACCGCCACCCCTGAAGCAGCCGCATATAAGACAGGTATTAATACCTTCGCCCACAAAACGCCAGGTTGTCATAATGATAAAAATGCCAAGATAATAAATAGCCGTCTCTGTTAATTTATCCCGGTAGAAATCCAGTATCATAGGACGGATCGCCAGAATAACGACACATCCGATCAGGCTGACAATAAATGTTATTCTAAGCATTCGTTTTCCGTACTCTCTTGCTGTATCAATGCGGTCTTTCCCAAGCTCCTGGCTGACAATGATCGTGGTAGCGTTGGCAAAACCGCGGCAGGCGATAGCACCGATATTTACCACCATAACAGCAACGGCATTTGCTGCAACCATATCATCACCAATATGACCAAGAATTGCAGCAAACGCTGAATTGGCAAAGCTCCAGACAACGTCATTTATCACCGCCGGAGTTGCAATTTTTATAAAGTCCTGTAACAGAATATCTGATTTAGCAAAAAAATATTTTATTCTGAATCTGACGTCCGAACTGCGCAATGAATAAATCAGACAGATCAGCACTTCTGAGATTCTGGCGATCACAGTACCAAGTGCTACACCGGTAACACCGAGCTTTGGAAGGTCAAACAATCCAAAAATAAAAGTTGCATTACAAAGTACATTCACACAAAGTGAAACAATATACGTAACCGACGGCAGCATGATTTTTCCGATGCTTCGGAGCGCACTCATAAAAATCTGTGAGAATCCCATGAATACAAATGAAAATGAAATCACCTTCAGATACTCACTTCCTGTAGCGATCGTCTCAGGACTGTTTGTAAAAATCTTCATAATTGCCGTTGGCATAGTGAAGGAGATAACAAAAAATATAAGAGAGATAATCAGGGAGATCCGTTCTGCAAGACCCAGAATCTTCTCTACCGTCTTTTTATCACCTTTTCCCCAGTACTGAGCACATAAAACCGAAGTACCTGTTGCCATACCATAATATAAACAGAAAAGAATAAACGTATACTGGTTAGCAAGCGATGAAGCCGACATGGCAGTCTGGCTCACGTAACCAAGCATTACCGTGT
>OLVW01002628.1_pt1 | contig 12629 bp, 8 predicted proteins | sample 1673301 | NCBI WGS metagenome assembly OLVW01 (sample SAMEA3178941, study PRJEB25190) | human gut metagenome
CTATCTCAATCATTGGCTTTGGCTTAAACTGACTTTCCTCACTTATTCTTGTTCCAAATCCACCGGCTAATAATACTACTTTCATTTATTCCTCCGCATTATGTATAAAACTCTCATATATGATGTAAAGTCGTTTAAATGTTACTATCCCCTTTGCTCAAAAAATATGTTTTACTTATGATAATAACTAACAACATACTCATGTATGATGTTTAACAAGTTAGATAATCATTAATATTTTATCATATATTAATGGTTTAATCTAGAAAATTATACGCACACAAAATATAATTGTCAAGTTGCTATACTAGTTATTAAAAATAATACAATAAGCATGTTACTGTTTACATGTCAACAAATCCATATAACAATAATAGTGGACAGATGAAATGAATTCTCTATCTGTCCACCATTATTACTTTATTATATTTACTTGAACCTACCTCCTCTTCTATAGCCAAACATTCTCATAACACTGCTGAATCTGAATTTCCTTCCTGAACAAAAGTCAGAATTGCCTGAATCACCATAGACTTTCCAATTTAATTTCTACCTGCAAACAATGTCAGATTGTTTAGTGTAAATTCTGAATCACAAGATACTTCAAAAGCAACTACTATCACTTTCAAAAGATACTAAGTCATCTCCCATTCTCCGCTCTCTCCCTCTGCCACGTAGTCTCATCACAATACACATAATACAATCTATAGTATATATCTGCTGCCTTAGTGTATCTTGTGCTTAAGTATTCTGCATTCTCTTTATATCTTTCTGCGATATTCTTCCAGCACATCTCTTACATATTCACTTTTCCACACTTTTCTGCCGGACAGAATTTTGCCTTTGCATATATATGATATACCGCTTCTATGTATCTGTTTTTCTCATCACTCTCCTCTTTATTTTGCTCTTTTGGTAGCGATTCTTCTGTATGTATTTCAGACTTTCTATTTTATTATAAGTCCATCAAGGTTTATATATTTATCCTATATATTTTTTGTATTTTTTATTTATTATGTATTGACATTTTAAATTATATATTATATAGTATAACTATACATAATTAAGTCTTGAATATGTATTATACACTTATATTAAAGTTCTATATTACGCATTTCTTATGCATCACACTGGATTCAGTACAGCATTTTATTATCAGATTTTACCCATATATACACAACAAGGCATGATTCTATATTATGATTATTTTATCATATGATGTCCCTGATGTAACAACTCACTTGTTATATATTTGACCGCATGTTAAAATATATATGATTTCATAGCAGAATTGCCTGTTGTTAATTTTACTTATTGAATAAATGAAGTTTTAAGGAGATTTTGCTTATGAAAATTAACGATAAAGATAATAATTATTACAACGAAAACACTGATAACAATATAATTATTAAAAATAATGATAGTTCCTCTACTACAACCAAACGATATAGTGATAACGTATTTTGTCTATTATATTCAGATAAGAAGAATTTACTGGATTTATACAATGCCCTGAATAACTCATCTCATACAGACACTGATAATCTTAGCATAACAACGCTAAAAGGTGGCGTGTATATGAAGTATAAGAATGATGCCTCATTTGTATTCAGCTATGAGTTATATATGTTTGAACAGCAGTCATCACTTAATTTTAATATGCCATTAAGGTTCTTACACTATGGCTCAGAAGTATACAGGAATATATTTCCTAATAATATGCTTCATAAAAGAAGTATGCTTAAGATTCCAACTCCACATTTTATTACATTCTATAATGGAAGAGAACGTATGAAAGAGCGTATTAAAATTCTTAAGCTATCAGATATGTTTGAACATCCTACAAAGCATCCAGAGCTTGAGTTAATCGTTACGGTTATTAATCTTAATCCTGCTGAAGATGCAACTGATATTATACATAGCACTACTGATGACAACTTTTTTGATAATAATATCAGACCAGCCATAAACGGATTATTCACGGATAACATATTAAACCGCTGCAAGTCACTCAGAGATTATATGACTTTTGTCACCAAAGTACGTAATAAAATGGATTTATCCGGTCTGGATGTCAGGACATCAGTTATCGAAGCTGTAGATGAATGTATCAAAGAGGATATTCTATCAGATTTCTTTATAAAGCATAGAGAAGAGGTGATTGATGTGAGTATATTTGAATACGATGAAGAAGGCGTTATGGAGATTCTCCGTGAAGAAGCCCGCACTGCTGGACTTGAAGAAGGACGTGCTGCTGGACTTGAAGAAGGGCGCACTGCTGGACTTGAAGAAGGGCGTGCTGCTGGACTTGAGGAAGGGCGTGCTGCTGGACTTGAGGAAGGACGTTCCGCTGGACTTGAGGAAGGACATATCGCCGCCATTAAAAATATCATGACAAAACTTGGCAAATCAGCAGATGAAGCTATGGACATACTTGATATTGATATTGATAAAAGAGAGGTCATTAAAAAAAAGCTGCAATAGTTATTTACCCGATTAAGTATTAAACAATAAGTGGGGCGTAAACATTAAGAACATATTTCTTAATGCTTCGCCCCACTTATGTACTTTATCTGACAAACTCACAACTGTTATATTTTATATCTTCCTAGAACTGGTTATCTTTAAAGAATTCCCGTTTTCTTTCAATCATCTCATCAATCCTGCCAATATAATTCCTTACATCCTTGACGTTCTCTATACGCTCAATTCTTACTGAATGGTTGTCATCGCTTTCATTATGGAATACAACCTTGCTGCTTGCTCCGGCTCCACATGCTATTATGGTCTGTTTTTCCTCCATAATAAGTATGTTATATATACACTCCTTACCTTCCTTCGAATATCCTACATTTTCAAAGTTTCCAGCCATATTCTTCTGCCTGTACATATAATATGGTTCCATATCAAGCTTTTTTGCTGTTTCCTCTGTCATTCTTATGATCTCATCCGTATTTTTTGTTGACAGCTGTTTGTACTTATCTCTCCATATATTAAGCGCGGCTGCTCTCTTTATGGCAAGTGAATGTACTGTAAGACTTTCCGGATCCATAGCCTGTATCTCGCTAAGTGTATGCTTTACTTCGTCAACATCCTCACCGACAAGACCAAGTATTATATCCATATTTATATTATCGAAGCCTTCTTCTCTTGCCATATTGTATACATTCTTTATCTGTTCTACAGTATGCTTCCTGCCTATCAGATCAAGCGTTTTCTGATTCATCGTCTGTGGATTGATAGAGATTCTTCCAACATTATGTTTCTTAAGCACCTTAAGCTTATCAAGTGTTATACTATCTGGACGACCTGCTTCTACTGTGAATTCGTGGCATCCATCTATATCAAACAGTCTTTTAAGTTCTGTTATCAGTCTGTCAAGCTGCGCTGCACTAAGCGTTGTTGGTGTACCACCACCAAAATATACTGTATCAAGTCTTCTCCCCTTCATGGCTCCTGATACGAATTCCATTTCCTTAATAAGTGCATCAAGATAACTATCAACGTAATCTTTATAGGCTCCAAGTGCATATGATGAAAATGAACAATACAAGCATATACTTGGACAGAATGGAATTCCTATATACAGACTATAACCATTTTTATAATCTATACGATTCAATATATCCATTTCTTTTCTGGCCACATTAAGTGCAAGTTCTGCTTTCTGCCCACTTGCCTTATGCTTATCCATAAAATGTCTTTTTATCGTTTCTTCGCTTTCACCATCTTCAAGCATCATATATGCTATCTTACTTGGGCGCACTCCCGTAAGATATCCCCATGGAAGTGTCTTTCCGGTCTTTTTACTAAGATAGTCGTATAGATATGACTTGAACTTATCATGCATCTGGCTTTTGTTAAGTCCTGTAACATCTGGTACCTTTATGTCTATAACCATATCATCCGACATATCTTTTGAATCGTTTTTTGAATTATCTTTCAAATTATTTTTTAATTTGTCTTTCTGATTATCACTTGAACTATCGCTTTCTTTATATGCTGTAACTTCTGTTCTGGGATAGAATGAACGCACCAGCACTATGGCATCATCGTAAAATGTATTATCGTCTATTTTAATATATATCATCATTATTCCTCTCTGTATACAGTTTCCCAAAAAAACACTACCTGCACACAATATTAAATATTCTGTCTAGTCTATATATACATAAAATATAAAATTTATAAATCAATTCTAAATTAAAAATCTTAATTCACCAGAAACGGATTATTCTCTCTCTCATAACCAACGCTTGTGCCTTCTCCGTGTCCCGGATATACCTTCGTATCATCAGGAAGTACCATTACTTTTTCTTTTATTGAACGCACTATTTCACTCATGCTACCTCCAGGAAAATCCGTTCTTCCAACTGAGCCACAGAATAATGTATCTCCTGAAAAAAGCACTCCTATTTCTCTTATATAATAACAGCTTCCACCTTCTGTATGTCCCGGAGTATGAAGTGCTTCTATATCAAAGCCTGCAAGTTTAAGTATTTCGCCATCTTTATGCCATACATCTGCTTTTACTGAAAGCTTAAGCCCATATGCTTCACCAAGATTAATATGTGGCTGTTCAAGTGTATTCTTCTCATCACATGATGCATATACTTTAACATCATATTTATCTCTTACGGCATCTGCTGCCATAATATGGTCAAAATGTCCATGTGTTAACAATATTCCCTTAAGGCTGCATCCTGATTCATCTATCATTCTGCTTATCTCATCCTGGCTGTCCGCTGGATCTATAAGAACACACTCTTTAATATCCATATTACATAACAGATAGCAGTTAGTGCCTACCATTCCTAATATTCTTGAATCTATTTTATACATAACTTTTCCTTTTCTTTATATTATTATTTTTAATATTTGCCACCAATTAATGCATATAGCCCAACCCATTGCTTTGCAATTTACGAGAACCTATATATCATCGTAATATCATTATATGCTATCAAAAAGCCGTTATCAAGAATAATCCCGACAACGGCTCTAAACTGTAACATTTATATGCTATATTTTACACATTATGTTTGTTATTTACATTCTATATTGCTATATCCACTGCGCACAAGCTTCTGCATTATCTGAATTCAGATAATACCTTTTCTACCGGTACTTGTCTTTATCAGCCCGTAGCTCTCTCAATATCTGTGACACCATCTATTTTTCTTAGCTTGTCGATAAGTCTGTTAAGCTCTTCCTTACCTGATACCACAAATCCTAAGTTAATAGTTGCAATATTCTTCTTGTTTACACGGCTGTTCATGAATCTTACGTCTATGTTAGCTTCTGTAAACAATCTTGATATATCAACAATAAGACCTTTTCTGTTACCTGCAAATATGTTAATCTCGGCACTATATTTTTCATCTTTGTTCTCTGTCTGTTCCCACTCTGCTTCTATGAGTCTTGCACGCTCACTTGCCGGGAAGTTTAGTATGTTGATACAGTCTGTTCTGTGGATTGAGATACCTCTTCCTCTTGTAACAAAACCTACTATTTCATCACCTGGAACAGGATTACAGCATCTGGAGAATCTGACCGCAACATCGTGGATTCCTTTAACAACGATTCCACCCTTGCCCTTTTTATTATCATTCTCCTTTTCCTTGCTTTCACTTGCTGCTATCTGTTCAAGTGCCTGCTTATCTGTAATCTCAGCCTTCTTTGTCTTTAAGTATTCTTCATTAAGCTTATTGACTATCTGCCCTTCTTTTAAAGCTCCATGTCCGACGGCAGCCATGATAGAATCCCAGTCCTTGTAGCCATATTTTCTTAAGGCCTTTTCTACGAATTCAGGCTTATTTATCTCTGAAAGAACTATGCCCTTTCCTTTACAATAGTTGGATATAAGCTCCTTACCCTTTATTATATTGTCTTCCTTAAGCTCCTGCTTAAACCACTGGTTGATCTTGTTACGTGCCTGTGTGGACTTAACCATAGATAACCAGTCACGACTTGGTCCCTTTGAGTTCTGTGAAGTTATAATCTCGATTCTGTCACCATTTTTTATCTCATAATCAATATTAACAAGCTTTCCGTTAACTCTTGCACCTACCATCTTATTGCCTACAGCACTATGAATACTGTAAGCAAAGTCTATAGGGTTAGAACCTGCCGGAAGTGTCTTTACATCTCCTGTAGGTGTGAAACAGTATACCGAATCAGAAAACAGATTAAGGTCATTCTTAATAGATGATAAGAATTCTTTATTGTCTGACATATCTCTCTGCCATTCAAGTATCTGTCTTAACCAGCTAAGCTTGGCCTCTTCACTCTTGTTTGTCTCACCTGTTTTGCCTTCTTTATACTTCCAGTGAGCTGCAATACCATATTCTGCTATTCTATGCATTTCATATGTTCTTATCTGTACTTCAAAAGGCTGGCCATTGGATGCTATAAGTGTTGTATGAAGTGACTGATACATGTTAGGCTTAGGCATAGCTATATAATCCTTGAATCTTCCTGGAATAGGCTTGTACATCTCATGTATTACGCCTAAAGCCGCATAACAGTCTTTAACTGTATCAACCTTAATACGCACTGCAAATATATCATATATCTGATCAAGTGTCTTATTCTGGTTAACCATCTTTCGATAGATTGAGAAAAAATGCTTAACTCTTCCATCTATCTCTGCTTCTATACCGGCATTGCTTATATGCATACCGACTTCCTTGATTATGCTCTTTATAAAAGCTTCTCTACCCGGTCTGTTGATATCCACCTGCTTTACAAGGTCATTGTAAGTATCCGGCATAAGATATTTCATGGAAAGATCATCTAATTCTACCTTAATCTTAGATATACCAAGCCTATGTGCTATAGGAGCATATATATCCATAGTCTCTCTGGACTTTTCCACCTGCTTTGCTGGTGACTGGTACTGCATTGTACGCATATTGTGAAGTCTGTCGGCAAGCTTTATAAGAATAACTCTTATATCCTTAGCCATAGCAAGAAACATTTTTCTTAAGTTTTCTGCCTGCACTTCTATCTTGTCATGCTGATAGTTAAGCTGTGTAAGCTTTGTAACACCATCTACTAAAAGTGCAACCTCATCGCCGAATTCTTTTGCCACATCTTCACTTGTCATAACAGTATCTTCAACAACATCATGTAAAAGACCAGCTATAATAGACTCTTTATCAAGCTCAAGCTCTGCTAATATAATAGCAACACAAAGTGGATGTATAATATATGGCTCACCTGACTTTCTAAACTGGCCTTCATGAGCCTTTTTTGCAACCTTATATGCACGTTCTATATCTGAAAGGTCAGATGATGGATGATACATTTTAACTTTTTCTATAAGGTCATTATAAAGCTCCTCCGGGCTTGTAAAATCTGCCGGCGTATCCACTGATTTTTCTACTTCGCTTGTCTTAATATTCTTATTTCCTGCTAATTCTATATTGCTCTCTGGCATATAATCTCTCCCCCTCGTGTATCTATAATCCGGGTGCACAGCCTGTATATGACTGTTTTATTATATTATAATTTACTCGTTCGTTAATGGTTATAATTATACCTCAGCGTATAACTTTTCCATAAATTCTCTTGTTGCCACTGCATTTTCTGGAACAGTATTCTCAAGTGTACAATGAACATATGGCTTATATTCTTTGATCTTCTTAAGCAATAGTGGATAATTAAGTCCACCTGTTCCTGCTGCTATTGACTTAAGCTCATCGTTCTCAACTACATAATCCTTGCAGTGGACTACTGCGATATCTTTTAATAACAGGTCAAATGCTTTTTCTATAATCTCATCCTGTTTATCAATGTTTCCTGTATAAAGAAGATTAACAGGGTCAAATATAATCTGAAGGTTTGGAGAATCTATAGCATCAAGCACCTTTCTTGCCCTCTCAACTGTGTTGACTATATGCTTCCATACAGGCTCTATAGCTACTATAACGCCAAACTGTTCTGCATATTTAACTATAGGTCTTAGGTTATCTATAAAACACTGAAGTGCCTCATCTGAATGATTCGCTGGTTCATACTTGTACTCTTCATTGACAGCACCTGTCTCTGTTCCAACAACTCCACATCCAAGTATACTTGCAAATCTTATATGTGCTTTATACTTCTCGACTATCTCCTTATGCTTTTCAGGATTAGGATTGCAAAGATTAAGATAGCATCCAAGAACTGCCACATCAACCTTATTCTCTGCACACAACTCCTTAATATACATAGCAAGTCCAGGTGTCATAGTCTCAACTCCCGGCTTAAACTCCTTTATAGACTTTGAAAGTGCTATATGCATACAATGAAATCCCTGCTTATGTATGTTAGGGATAAGCTCATCAAGTGGTGCATATGCAACATCATGTGCTCTGATACCTATTCTCATAATAATCCTCCATTCTTGCGTGTGAAAAATCTTATTTTTCACACTAATCCTCTTTTCTACGCTCATTTATCACTAAACTTCTTTTGTGTGCGTGTTTAATCTTGAATATTTTATATGTCTTACTATATTCATACATCATGCTATTTAAAATCTACAGATTTATTTCAGTTTAACATATCAATGCCCAAATGTCACTTATAAGTTCAATTTAAGCTTGAAATATAAGCTCTATTTAAACTTTGACCTGATACAAAAGCCCCTGTAATGATAATAATTACTGTATAATAAATAAATACTACCATTACAGAGGCTCTCTTATTTTATATAATCTATTAATGTGATACTAGTACATCGTTTTCGAAATAACTACACCTTTCACTTGCCTGCGCGATTGGTATAGTTATTCACGAAACGATGTACTAGATTGTACGATTAATTATAACAGGAACAATTAGAAGCTCATATCATTCTTACTTATAGCATTATAAAATGTAGTCAGTGGTATAAAGCTCTGTGCGAAGCCTTTTCCTGAATCACCCTTACATATGACAGCATCGTCTGTTATTGTCTTTACGCCTACTGATCCACCAGATGTTTCATTTATGGCTTTTCTGAATGTTTTAAGTCCATACTTCAAATATGAGGCATCTCCTGTAAGCTCATAAGCTATCGCAAGTGACTCAAGCAGAAGTGTGTTGTTACCATTTCTTGCAAGACTAGGAAGTTCCTTATAGTAGAACAGTCCGTTATCCATATAGCAGTTCTCTACAAGATCATCCACCGCATGTATTAACATCTGTTTTACATCCTCTCTTGGGAATACTCTGTAGTATCTCATAACACTTCCGACTGCAACTGATATCATGAAACCTACTCTTATTGCTGTATTATCTGTGTATGGTGATAACCAGTCTCCATATTCTTCTTCCCATTTCTTGAAGCTGTCTATGATCCAGTCGCATTTAGCAAGCCATTTCTTATCATTAGTTTCTACATAAAGTGCTATAAGTGTACGAAGTGCCCAGCCTGTTTCCCTTGCATTGGCTTCACCTGGCACCTGATACATCGGAGTTTCAAGAAGTCTTAAGACATTTTCACCGATTCCAACAGCTGCCTCATATCCTCTCTCATCTCCTGTAAAATGATAATAATCAAGAAGACCTTCAACCCATTCATGTGAGCATACCATAACACCATTCTTACAATGCCCTGCTGTATGTTCCCATTGTCCCCCGATTCTTAAAGGATTGCTGCTATAGTGGCATATATCAACATCCATCCAGTGTTTTGCTGCTACTATCAAATAATCAAGGAATCTTCTTACTCCTGTTCTAGCATACATAAGTGCACAGGCATGCGGATAGTCATATTCATTGTTGCTCCAGACTGGTTTTCCGCCACCTCTTCCCTGGACTGTGTATCCCATATCTACTGTATCACCCCAGTTAAGCATACCATAGCATCTTGAATGTCCATCTGCTTTTGCATTAAGTGCTATTTCCACATCTTCATCATATTTATCAGGAAATACATCAAGCATTGCACCAGACTCTTTAAATATCTGAGGTGCTATATATGGTCTGTCTGGCATCTGATATATAAGACTTCTGTTATCTATCTCCCATATATGAGTTTCTGGACTATGCCAGTGTATAAGGAAGTTCTGTTCTTTTGCCATACCTGACTGCATAGTTATCTCACCTACACCTTCTGGCACAAGCATGACCGCTACACCCTCTGCACATGACTTGATTGCCTTAGGATAATTCTGCTGTGCCTGATGCACTGTTACGCAGAATCCATCATCAGCATCTGTATAGTCAGCCATAAATGTTCCATATAACACTTCTGCATAATGTTCATTAGCCTCTTTTATAAGATAGCTGTCATCTATTGTCTCATTTACTTCTTCACCATTCTTACCTATGATAAAGCTTGTCTTATAGTTTGAAGTGGCAACTATAGTCCTGATATCTGAAACAGGAGCCCTGTGTTCTATCATATCAAGCTCTCCTATTCCTCTTGTCATAAATATAGGTCCATTGTTCTTAGAATTGTCTGTAAGAATATCTCCACATCCAGTTGAATCGTTACCAGCTGCCATATCTATATGTACAAGCTTATCTGTTATCCTGCTGTCCTTTGATTTCTTAATATAAAATACAAGTGATTTTATATTAAGTTCTTCGTCTGATGTATTGATTATTCTATATGATATGTTTACCCATGGTTTTCCTGCATAGGCTGTGATTCGTATCTCAGACTCTATTTTCTTATATTTTATATCTTCTTTATCTATAGAAGCTGTATTTCCGCCTTTATCAGTTTTATTTCCATCTTTATCAGCCTCAACAACATTATAAGCCTTAGCTGAAAGTGTTACCTCTACAGGACCTGGCTTTACTACACGCCACTCTCCTATAGACATCTTATAATCATTTCCTTCTCGGTCCTTTAAAACCGGTCCTTCAAAGTTCTCTTCGGTATATATCTTTCTTCCATCAACTAACCTTGTAAATATACTTTCAGAGTTATCAGATACATCAAACTCTAATTCACCACTGTTTACTGTATAACCTGCTTCTGTCTTCTTTACACACACTGCAGCTTTGTGTACATTTTCATCCTTTTCTATAGAATTATCATAAGACAGCTTAGAAGCTTCTACAGCTTTATCATACTCTTCACTGCTTACAGAAAGAATCACTTTTGTGCGCTTGTTAGCTGGGAGATCTGCCATAAAGCTTATAAACATAAACTTAACACTTCCATCATCATAGCTTGATGTCACTTCAGGCTGTATAATACATTCCTCTCCATTCTGTAATACTGCTATCTCTGATATGCTTTTAAGTTCACCTTTCTTAAATGGAACTGCTACACTGACGCATTCCTGAATTCTTGGATACCTATATAACTTATCCAGATAAATATCTAACATGCTTTATTCCTCCTTGTTATTCCACTGTGCAAACCATTTTTAACACAACAAAACTGTATTAATATGGGTTTTTACCGGTTTTTTTTCATATTTAACTTATATCTTATTATACTCACATTAATATCTGCTAACTACTGTTAAGATTGTCCTTTTTATGATATTATACATATTAATTGACCTTTACCTGCTTTAAGTTAGCAATCAGTACTAAGCATGAAGGTAAATTTATTCACAGAAAGGACTGTACACTTTGAATTATGCTGAAATAAAATATAATGATATTGCCAATGGTCCCGGCGTAAGAACAAGTATATTTGTAAGTGGCTGCACTCATCACTGTAAAGGTTGCTTTAACGAGGTTGCATGGGATTTTAATTATGGCATGCCATTTACTGATGAAACTATTGATGAAATAATAGAATCAATGAAGCCTTCTTATATAGCAGGATTAACTCTTCTTGGTGGTGAGCCCTTCGAACCAGCTAACCAGAAAGGACTTCTTCCTTTATTAGAAAGAGTAAAACAGATATATCCTGATAAGAATATATGGTGTTTTACAGGCTATCTGTTTGATAAAGATATTATGGAGCGTATGTATAACACATACCCAGAGACTGCAAGAATGCTGTCTTTCATCGACATATGTGTTGATGGAAAGTTTGTTGAACAACTAAAGGATATGATGTTAAAATTCAAAGGATCATCTAACCAGAGAACTATTGATGTACAGACCTCGCTTAAGGAGGGGCATGTAGTCATAGCTGATGGTTACTAAAGCTATTTATGCTTATCACAATATATAGAAATGAGGATTTATTTTTATGAAACAAAATGTAAATATTAAAAAACTTACACCTGATGCTATTATACCAACTTACGGAACTGAATACTCAGCTGGTGCAGACCTTTATTCAGGTATGACAGAAGCAGTCACTATAAAACCTGGCACAACTGAATTCATCAAAACAGGTATTGCCATGGAGATACCTGCTGGTCTTGTTGGTCTTATTTATGCAAGAAGCGGTATGGCATGCAAAAAGGGTGTTGCTCCTGCCAACAAAGTAGGTGTTATTGATTCTGACTACAGGGGAGAGATAATAGTTGCCCTATACAACCACTCTGATGCTGCTGTTACTATAGAACCAGGTGACAGAGTTGCACAGATTGTACTTGCTCCTTATATAACAGCTGCTTTTAACGAAGTGCAGGAATTAAGTGATACAGTTCGTGGAGATGGCGGATTCGGTTCTACAGGAACTAAGTAGGAATATTGTTGTTTAATTGAATATTAGTTGGTGACGAACGGACGACAAA
>OLVW01002639.1_pt1 | contig 12588 bp, 10 predicted proteins | sample 1673301 | NCBI WGS metagenome assembly OLVW01 (sample SAMEA3178941, study PRJEB25190) | human gut metagenome
ACAAAAAGCTGATCAGGGCCACCGTGGCCAGGTAGGCCACCGGGGTGTGCAGGGTGATGACCTTGCGGCTGAGCAGGTACAGGCCGCCGGCCAGCAGGGCCAGGGCCGACACTTCGCCCAGGCAGCCGCCCACCATGCCCAGGGCCATATCGGTGATGGTGGCATCGGGCATGACGCCGTTTTTCAGCGCCGCCAGCGGGGTGGCCGTGGAGACCACATCTGGTGTGGAGAACAGGGGCAGTTTGGTGCGGATGGCGGGCCAGGTGGTCATGATCACCGGCGACCGGCTGGAGACCGCCGTGGCCATCGCCCGGGATGCCAACCTGCTCCGCGGCAACGAGGACATCGCCCTCATGCGCGTCATCCCCGGCATGACGGTCATCTGCCCCGCGGACGCCAACGAGGCAAAGGCCGCCACCATGGCGATCGCCGAGATGAACGGTCCTGTCTACATGCGCCTTGCGCGCCTTGCCACCCCCGTTTTCGAGGGCGACATGGTCAAGCCCTTTGAGATCGGCAAGGCCAACGTCCTGCGCGAGGGCAAGGATGTCGCGATCTTCGCGACCGGCCTGATGGTCAGCGAATCCCTCGCCGCCGCGGAGAAGCTCGCCAAGGAGGGCATCGACGCCGCCGTCATCAACATCCACACCATCAAGCCCATCGACGCGGAGTGCGTGACGAAGTACGCCGTACAATGCGGCAAGGTCATCACCGTCGAGGAGCACAGCGTCATCGGCGGTCTGGGCGACGCCGTGGCCGACGTCCTGATGGGCAAGGTGAACTGCAAGTTCCACAAGATCGGCGTGAACGACCGCTTCGGTCAGTCCGGCAAGGCGGCGGACGTGCTGCGCGAATACGGCCTGACGGCGGATCAGATCGCCGAGACCGTCAAGGCGAACATCTGATGAACACCGCGCCCGAGTGCATCGACATGACGGAATCACTGCGCCGCGGCGCAGGCCGCCTGCTTTATGACGGAGATGAAGGCTCTCTCGTCCTCAGCATGGACGGAACGTTTTTGCTGAGCGACATGCTGGACGGCGCGCTTCTGTGCGAAAAGATTCGCACGCTTTGCCCTGCCGCTCCCAAGCTGTTCACCGTCAAAAGTGACGATGCCGCAGCAGCGCTGATGCGGGAATTCTCCCTGCACGATTCCATGCGCTGCACGCAGTGGGTCTATGAAAAGAGCGAGCCGCCCTGCCCCGTCACGGCGGACATCCGCCCGCTGACGCAGGAGCACGCGGCGCTGGCCGCGTCCGTCTATCACGACGGTGACGGTGCGTACATCCGTAACCGCATCGAACACGGCGCACTCTTCGGCGTATTTGAGAGCGATGCCCTCGCAGGCTTCGCCGGTTTTCATGACGACAGCAGCATGGGCATGCTCGAAATTCTACCGCCGTTCCGCCGCCGCGGGTATGCCGCGCAGCTGGAAGCATTTCTGATCGCCGCGGCGCTGAAGGAGGGCTGCACGCCCTACTGCCACGTGGTCGACGGAAACGAAGCGTCGCTGCATTTGCAGCGGAAAATGGGCCTCACCTGCACCCGCCTTCCCGCGATCTGGGTCAATTAAGCAAAGAAAGGAGACAAAGCGAATCGGTTTTGTCTCCTTTTTTCAAAAATATCGCAAATTCTCTTGCAAAATCAAATTTCTGTGTTACAATGCAATTAGTTCCAAACGTACCAAACATTTGAAATAACTTTTTATCAAAGGAGAAGATATTATGCCGCTCGTAACATCTACTGAAATGTTCAAAAAAGCATATGACGGCGGATACGCCATCGGCGCGTTCAACGTCAACAACATGGAGATCGTGCAGGGTATCACCGAGGCCTGCCAGGAAGAGCACGCGCCCGTGATCCTGCAGGTCAGCAAGGGCGCCCGCGCTTACGCGAACCACACCTACCTCGTCAAGCTCGTGGAAGCTGCTGTCGAGTGCTGCCCCGATATCCCCATCGTGCTGCACCTTGACCACGGCCCGGACTTCGAGACCTGCAAGTCCTGCATCGACGGCGGCTTCACCTCCGTCATGATCGACGCCTCCTCCAAGCCCTTTGCCGAAAATATTGAGATCACGAAGAAGGTCGTCGAGTACGCACACGACCACGGCGTCGTGGTCGAGGCCGAGCTCGGCACCCTCGCCGGTATCGAGGACGAGGTCAAGGTCGCCGCGCACGAGGCGTCCTACACTCATCCCGAAGAAGTCGAGGAATTCGTCTCCAAGACCGGCTGCGACTCCCTTGCCATCGCCATTGGTACCTCTCACGGCGCTTACAAGTTCAAGCCCGAGCAGTGCACCGTCAATGAGCAGGGCATCCTCGTCCCGCCCCCGCTGCGCTTCGATGTGCTGAAGGAAGTCTCCAAGCGTCTGCCCGGCTTCCCCATCGTGCTGCACGGCTCCTCCTCCGTCCCGCAGGAGTATGTCAAGATGATCAACGAGCACGGCGGCAAGATGCCCAACGCTATCGGCGTGCCCGAGGATCAGCTGCGCGAGGCCGCAAAGCTCTCCGTCTGCAAGATCAACATCGACTCCGACCTGCGCCTTGCCATGACCGGCACCGTGCGCGCCTTCCTCGATGAACATCCCGACAAGTTTGACCCGCGCGAGTATCTCAAGCCCGCCCGTGCCAACATCAAGGAGCTCGTCCGCCACAAGCTCGTCGATGTGCTCGGCTGCGCCGGCAAGGCCTAAGTGATAAGGAGAACTGCTATGAGTGAACTGAAAGGCGCGTGCATCATCGGCCAGTCCGGCGGCCCGACCTCCGTCATCAACGCGAGCGCTTACGGCGTCATCCGCACGGCGCTCGATTCCGGCTGCATCACGAATGTCTACGGCGCAGAGCACGGTATCAAGGGCGTGCTCGAAGACCGCCTGTTCGACATGAGTCAGGAAGACCCGAAGGAGCTGGAGCTTTTAAAGTACACCCCCTCCTCCGCCCTCGGCTCCTGCCGCTACAAGATGAAGGACCCCGACGAGGACGACACCGATTACAAGCGCATCCTTGAGGTATTCAAAAAGCACGACGTCCGCTATTTCTTCTACAACGGCGGAAATGACTCGATGGATACCTGCAATAAGATCAGCAAGTACATGCAGAAGGTCGGCTACGAGTGCCGCGTCATGGGCGTGCCCAAGACGATCGACAACGACCTTTATGGCACCGACCACTGCCCCGGCTACGCCAGCGCCGCCAAGTACATCGCGACGAGCCTGATGGAGGTCTATCAGGACGCGCACGTCTACGACACGGGCATGATCTGCATTGTCGAGATCATGGGCCGCCACGCCGGTTGGCTGACTGCCGCCGCCGCGCTCGCGACGAAGTACGGCGCGGGTCCCGACCTCATCTACCTGCCCGAGACTGATTTCGACATGGACACGTTCCTTGCCGACGTCGAGCGCATCTACAAGGAGACCGGCAGCTGCATGGTCGCCGTGTCCGAGGGCATTCATTATGCCGACGGCAGCTTCGTATCCGAGGCCAAGACCAGCGCGACGGACGGCTTTGGCCACGCGCAGCTCGGCGGCCTCGCCGCGCTGCTGGCGAGCATCGTGAAGGAAAAGACCGGCGCGAAGGTGCGCGGCATTGAGCTGTCGTTGCTCCAGCGCTGCGGCGCACACCTCGCAAGCGAGACCGATATCGAAGAGGCCGTCATGGCCGGTCGTGCCGCGGTGGAGAACGCCGTCGCCGGCATCACCGACAAGATGGTCGCCTTTGAGCGTGAGACTGTGGACGGCCACTACGTTTGCAAGACGAAGCTGCTGCCGCTCACCGAGGTCGCAAACTTCGAGAAGAAGATCCCGCTCGAGTGGATCAACGACTCTCACAACGGCGTCAAGCAGGAGTTCATCGACTATGTCCTCCCCCTCATCCAGGGCGAGCCCAAGCTCCCGAAGGAGGACTCCCTCCCCCGTTTCGCCAAACTCAAAAAAGTGCTGGCTAAGTAAATTTTCCAGTAAAAAAGGAACCGATTCTTTTGAATCGGTTCCTTTTTATATCATTCCGGTCAGTCCTCTGCAAACCACTCGCCGAGAATATCTGTGGTAAGCGGCAGTGTCGTTTCCTTCGTGCCGCTTTCCGTGTAGAGCGTCAGCGTAACAGTATTGTCCTGTGCGTGATAGGTCTCCGCCCGCGCGGTCACGCCGAGGGGCGCACTCAGGCGCGCAAGCTGCGCGTCCGCCTTATCCCAGTCGACCTCACTGCGCTGAGAGCCCCCCTCCGCGGCGTTCCAACGGTAGACAAAAACGCACGACATGCCGTCGCCAAAGGTGCTGCGCGTAATGAGTTCGCTGCGCCCATCTCCCGTGAGATCAAGCGGCCACGCGCCGTCGCCCTCCGCCGCATCATCAAAGTCATAGCCAACGGTCCTTCCCGCATAGACGAAGCCCTGCTCCGTCAGCGCATAGAAGTCACAAACTGTCATAACTATGCCTTGGATCGTTTCAAGCTCGAAGCCCGGAAATCCGAGCACATCGTCCCGTGCGGTGAGGGAGACTTTTTCGGCAGCGTTGCCATTCCCGATCCAAGTGCCGCAATTTACGCCGAACGGTATGTCGATCTCCGCACCGTCCGCGCCAAAGAGCGCGTAGCGCGCATAGCCAGCCTCATCCGGCTCGTAGACCTTCAGCGTGACAGTCTAACCGCCGGCCTCCTCGGTCTGCGTGAGCAGCGCGGTGGGCGCGTCAGCCTCCTCCGGTGGCAATTCCTCTATGATGGGCTGCGGGGTGCGGCTTGCTAAGATGATGCTGACAAGCGCCGCTGCCACCAGCAGCGGCAGCGCGATCTTTCGGCTCATATCCTCTTCCTCCTGTTATCCTTCTTATAGAACAGCATAACAGCGGGCAGTGGAAATGACAAGTTACAAAGTGATGACATTCCAGTTACAGGAATGTAACAAAGCGAGAGGAACCTCCTCTCGCTTTGTTTCTTTACAGGATGATACAGATGAGACCGCCCGTGCCCTCGTTGATGATGCGCTCAAGCGTCTGGCGGAGCTTGAGGCGCGCGTCGTCCGGCATGTGCTTGAGCTTTGCCTGCAAGTCTTCGTTCACGATCTCGTGGAAGCTGCGGCCGAAGATGTTGGACTGCCAGATCTTCGTCGTGTCGCCCTCGAACTCCTGCAAGAGGTAGTTGACCATGTCTTCGCTCTGCTTTTCATTGCCGACGATGGGCGAAACCGTCGTTTCGATGTCGGCGCGGATGATATGCAGGCTCGGCGCGCTCGCCTTGAGCCTCACACCGTAGCGCCCGCCCTGCTTCATGATCTCCGGCTCTTCGAGGTTCAGCTCGTCGACCGTCGGCACAACGATGCCGTAGCCTCTCTCGCGCGCATCGGACACCGCCTGCGCCACCTTGTCGTACTCCGCCTTGACCGACGAGAGCTCAGTGAGAAGGCTCAGCAGATCGCCGTCATCCTTCACATCGAAGCCCGACTGCTCGCTCAGCGTCCGGTAGAACAGTGCGCGCGGGAGCTGCAATTCCGCCGCGGCGACGCCCGTGCCGAGCTGAATGGACGTGATGCGCGCGCTGCTGACGCTTTCGCAGCCGCCGATGGCGCTGATCGCGCCCTGCACCTCTCGGATACAGTGGAGGCTGCCTGTGTTCTCGCGGATGGCCTGATAGAGGCCGCTTTTGATCGGGTGATCGTCGGCAAGCGCCTCGACCCACGGCGGGATGAAGAGGTCCAGCTCGCAGAGCGGGAACTCGTAAAGGATGGCCTTGAGAATCATTCCCACTGCGTTGTCGTCGAGCGTCAGGCAATTGACGGGCAGACATGTCACGCCATAGCGTGAAGCGATATCCCTTGCCATTGCCTGCACGCGATCGCTTTCCGGCTCTGTCGCGTTGAGCAGGACGAGGAAGGGCTTGCCGATCTCCTGTAATTCGCGGATGACGCGGCCCTCGGCCTCTATGTAGTCCTCGCGCGGGATATCGGTGATACTGCCGTCGGTCGTCACAACGACGCCGATGGTCGAATGCTCGCGGATGACGCGCGTTGTGCCAAGCTCCGCCGCCTCGCTCATCGTCACCTCGTGGTCGAGCCACGGTGTCGAAACCATGCGGGGGCTCTCGCCCTCCATCTGCCCCGTCGCGCCCGGGATCATATAGCCCACGCAGTCGATGAGCCGAACCGAGCAGCTGCTGCCCTCGTCAAGCGCGATGTCCACCGCCTCTTCCGGCACGAACTTCGGCTCCGCCGTCATCACCATGCGGCCGCTGCCGCTCTGCGGCAGCTCATCCTTCGCCCGCTCGCGGCGGTAGACATTGTCGATGTTCGGGATGACCTGCGTTTCCATAAAGCGCTTGATGAACGTCGACTTGCCCGCGCGCACGGGGCCGACGACGCCGATGTAGATGTCCCCCGCCGTGCGGGTCGAAATATCCTGATAGATCTCCGTATTCATGCTCATACCCTCTTCCTCCGTTCCTCAGCGCCTGCGCGGGATCAGCAGCAGCTTTCCGATCACCGCGGCGGATTCCTCCTTGAGCTCGTTGGCCGCGAGGATGGCCTCGACCGTTGTGCGGTACAGCTTGGCAATATCCCACAGCCGCTCGCCCTGCTTCATCGCGCGGAGCACGAGCGAGGGGACGTTCTCGTCCTTTTTCCCACACTCCTCGGCCTCAAGCGACTGAAGACAAGGATAACGCGGCGTTTCCGCCACGCTGACGGCAAACGTTACGGGGAAGCGCAGCTCCACGCCGTCCGCGCCGACGGACGCGGCGATCTCGCCCGCGTACATGTCCTGCACCCGCGCCTGTCCGCTGCCCGGAAGGTCGGTCTCAAGCAGCACCTCGCTCCGCCGCTCGGAGAGCAGCGGCACGGCGTTTTCGTCGAGATACAGCACGCGCAGATTCGCCGTCGCGCGCAGCGACGCGCTCTCTCCCCCGCCGCTCACGCCCGCGCTGCTGAAGATCACGTCCGTCGCCAGCACCGTCTGCACCTCGGCCCCGGTCTCGATCTTTTCGCGCACGAGCTGCTCGCGCAGCACCAGCGCCGCGCTGTCGCACAGCTCGACCGTCTCCGTCTTCGCGGTCAGGTCGTAGGCCGTGCTGTAAAGGTCCGCCACACAGCAAACGCTTTTCACCTCGCGCACCGCTGTGAACGCGCTGATGTAGAGCCGCAGCGAGATGGCGCGGTTGTTGTCCGGCTCGCTCTCGCTGCCGACATGGATCTCCGCGCCTGTCAGGCGCAGCGACGCGCGCACCGTCGTCTCGCCCTCCTCTTCGGCAAGTCCGTCTAGGATCTGCGAAAACGGCAATTCACTGCTCATCGACGCAAGGTTCCCGCTCTCATCCAAGTAGATGGCATCCAGCCGCGCGACGCCCTTGAGCACGATCTTATTGCCGATCGACTTGCAGTCAGTCACGCGCAGCGCACACTTTGTGCGTAAAAGCTCCTGAATGGGCTCCTTCGTGCCCGAAAGCAGCACTTCATCGGAAAACGTGAAGTCCTTTTCCCGAATGGCGCGGATAATACCGATGTCCTTTTTCTCGCACAGCGTTTCGATCTTGTAGGCTTCCTGCTCCTTCACGCCGCTGCACACGCTCAGCGACGCGGGCACGTAGGGCGTAAGCGTCAGCTCCACGTTTACGCGCGTGAACACCTTACGCGGATTGAGCATGCGCACTTCGCACGAGCAGAGCCGGCCGTCGAGGCAGCTGTCCGCGCTGCCGCTCAGCGCGCGCCCCTCGATCGTCTCGTCGAGCGGCAGCGTGTATTCAAACGACTTCATCCCCTGCGCGTCCTCGGCCACGTACAAGAGCGTCATGCGGACCGTGCCCGACACCTGCGCTTTTCCGTCTGCGATCTCACGGCTGCGCAGGAAAAGGCACCCGCTCGCATCCACGATGCGGGCGATGTCCGGCAGATAGTCCGGCACGATGGTCTCCGTTGTCTCCTCGCGGTTCTCGCTGAGCTGCGGTAACGCCTGATAACAGGCAAACTGCTCCTTTTTCAATTCCAGTTCCATTGCAGTCCCTCTCCTTCGGCTAAGTGGTTACTGCACTCTATGCACTGTGGACGCGCGTTATGCTTCCTCCCTGACGCCAAATACGCGCCGCAGCAGCGACGAGAGGACCTTGGGTGACTTCCAAACGACAATTTTCATGCTTTCCCCTCCCAATATTCATACCCTTTTCAACCGATGTTAGAATCTGCGCAGGCAGCCGATGCCGCAAAAGATGAGAAGAAATGCGACCAGAAACATCAGCGCCCCCACCGGAAAAACAGCCGCGATGAAAATACCGAGCCCCAGCGCCAGCGCGCAAACACCCACGCAGTGCCACGGGCCAAACAGCGGCGGTCCCGGCGGGCGCGGCGGCGGATTCGAATACATGCTTTTCCCCTCCTCTCCCGGCGTTCGCCTGCTCCATTCTATACAAAAGCGGCCGCCGCGTTCCTGCTTTATCGTGACAAAGCGTCGAACTTCGTCATGTTGTCCTTTGTAATACTTGACATTCTCTCATCTTTATGTAATATTAAGAACAACTTCACTTGATCGCGGCTCTGCGAGCGTGTTCCGCACTGACCGCAACGGAAAGGACGGCACACCCATGCAGGAAATGAGCAGAAGAAATCAGCACTTTACCGACTCCGTCATTCGCAGAATGACGCGTATCTCCAACGAATGCGGCGCGATCAACTTAGCGCAGGGCTTCCCCGATTTTGACCCGCCCAAGGAGATGATGGACCGCCTCGAGGTCGTGAGCCACGAAGGCCCCCATCAGTACCCCATCACGATGGGTGCGCCGAATTTCCGCCAGGCCATCGCGCGCAAATGCGGTCATTTCATGGGCCGCACCATCGACCCCGAGACCGAGATCGTCGCGACCATCGGCTCGACCGAAGCGATGGTCGACACGCTCTTCGCCCTGACGAATCCGGGCGACCGCGTCGTGATGTTCTCCCCGTTCTTCGAAAACTACCGCGCACAGGTCATCATGGCCGACTGCGAGCCGGTCTTTGTCCCTCTGAATCCGCCGACGTTCTCCTTTGACCCGAACGTGCTCGAAGATGCGTTCCGCGGCGGCGCCAAGGCCATCATCATCTGCAATCCCTCGAACCCGAGCGGCAAGGTCTTCACCGAGGAAGAGCTCAAGACCATCGCCGACCTCTGCATCCGCTACGACGTTTACGCCATCATGGACGAGGTGTATGAGCACATCATCTACGACGGCCGCAAGCACGTCTACATGAACAGCATCCCCGGCATGTGGGAGCGCACGGTCTCCTGCTCGTCGCTCTCCAAGACCTACTCCGTCACCGGCTGGAGACTCGGCTATGCCATCGCGCCGGAGAACATCATGGCGCGCATCCGCCAGTACCACGACTTCAACGCCGTCGGCTGCCCGTCGCCTCTGATGGAGGCCGCCGTCGTCGGCCTCAACATGCCGCTGAGCTACTATGACGAGTTCGGCGCGCACTACGCGCACATGAAGAAGATCTTCACCGAGGGCATGCGCGACATCGGTATCCCCTTCACCGATCCCGAGGGCACGTACTTCGTGCTGGCCGACATCTCCCCGTACCTCAAGAAGGGCCAGAGCGACGTCGACTTCTGCGAGCAGCTGGCGAGAAAAGCCGGCGTCGGCGCCGTGCCGGGCAGCTCGTTCTTCAATGAACCGATCAACAATATTGTGCGTCTGCACTTCGCGAAGAAGGATGAGACGCTGTACGCTGCGCTGGATCGGCTGAATCATATCAAGGATATGATGTGAGTTTTCCGCACTTCATGCGGAAGGAATGTTCCCCACACTGTGTGGGGACGCGACAAAGGGGGGCTATTCTCTTTCCTCGGAAAGAGAATAGCCCCCCTTACACCCCCCAAGAGAAAGGGTTTTGATTGGCAATCTCGGGCTTGCACAAGTCTTTTGCCTCCGGAATGTAATGCCTGCGCGCGGCAGAGCCGCGTTGATTCCTGCTATACGACTTAGTGTGCTCCTATCATCCGCTGCCGCTCTCGAATCTTGTTTTGGTGCAGTGTAATCACCGTCTACCGATAGTACGCATATCGCGGCGAGCGCCAGCAATGCCGCATTTGGCACACAGTCTGCCGCCGAGTAAACGTCACTCGCGCCTCACGGTAGTAAGGCGCGGTTGAGAGTGGTAACGAGGCGGTAGGGATTCATGGCAAAGCCATGTACACCGCACCTGATTGCGCAGCGCGTGTAGCTCTTCGAGCTACAAACTGCCAATGTAAAATTTCTCTCGGGGGATTGAAAGGGGGATACTCTCTTTTGAAAGAGAGTATCCCCCTTTAGTTGCCCGTTTCCGCACAGTGCGGAAAACCGCCGCTGCACGGTGCAGCAGCAGATCACAGCAGTGTATCAATGCCGATTTGCACTTCCGCTGAGTCAGCAGATTCGGGACCTCCGAACCGAGAGACAAATTCTTCCTCGGAAAGAATAGGAACCCCCAGTTCCTTTGCCTTTTTCGTCTTCGACGAATTCGATTCCCCGTCGTTGCTGACGAGGTACGTTGTCTTCCCCGAGACGCTGCCGGTCACGGCGCCGCCTTGCTGTTCGACGTAGGCTTTGAACGCGCTGCGGTTTTTGAAGAGGTGCACATCGCCCGTGATGACGAAGCTCAGACCTTTGCAGGTTCCGTCGGCCTCCTGCTTGGGGGCGACGTCCTCCAGTGTGAGCTCTGCCATCAGGCGGTCGAAGAGGTTTTTGTTTTCATCGTCAGCAAACCAGTTCAGGAGCGCGTTTGAACGCTCGACGCCGATGCCGTCCACGTCCTCGAAGCCCTCGCCGCTCTCGATGCGTGATAAAAAGCCCTTCGTGCCGAGCGCTGCGATGAGCTTCTTGCCCGCGTCCGCGCCGATGTTTGGGATGCAGAGGGCGAAGATCAGGTGGATGGGGTCGACTTTGCGGCTCTTTTCGATGGCCGCCAACAGGTTCGCGCAGGACTTTTCGCCAAAGCCTTCGAGCTTTACGATCTCGTCCGCGTGCGCGTCCAGATGATAGAGGTCGGCAAAATCGCGCAGATAGCCGCGGTTGACGAACTCGTGCAGCGATTGCACGGAGAGGCCGTCGATATCAAGCCCGCCCTTGCTCGCAAAGCGGACAAAGCGCTTCAAGTGCTTGGCGGGACAGTTCGGATCGGTGCAGCGCAGCGTCTTCACGCCGCTGATGGGACTGATACGCACCTCGGTCGCCGCGCCGCAGACGGGACAGGCCGTCGGGACTTCATAGCTGCCCTCGGCCCTGACGACCGCGATGCACTTCGGGATGATCTTGTTGGCCTTGATGATGCGAAGCTCGGTCTTGCGGTCCTTGCCGATGCCGAGACGCTCGAGCTCGCTGACGTTGCAGAGGCTTGCGCGCGTGACAGTCGTGCCCTCGAGCTGCACAGGGTCAAAGACCGCGACCGGCGTGATGGTCGAGGCCGCGCACGACCATTCGATGTGATCGAGCGCCGTGTCGGCGGAAACGTCCGCCCACTTGTAGGCAAGACCCGCGCGCGTGGCGTGATGACCCGTCACGCTGCCGGTCGCTGCGTAGTCCGTGTCGTCGTAGGTGATGACAAGGCCGTCCACGGGAATGCCCATCTCGCCGGAGTCGACCTTTTTCGTCCAGCGCGCGATGGCGTCGGGCAGGTTCTTGGCGCTCGTGCGCTCGCGCTCGACTGTGATGAAGCCGAGCTTTTCCAGATAGTCCATGCGCGCGCCCCAGGAGCGGATCACTTCATCCGTGTGGACGAGCGTAAAGGCGTTGAACGTCACGTTGCGCTCTTTCACCTTGTCGAGATTCGTCTTGTCGAGCGCCAGCGTGCCGGCGGCGAGGTTGCGGGGGTTTGCGTAGCGGTCGTCCGCGTCCTCGAGCGTGTCGTTGATGGCCTCGAAATCTGCGTAGGAGATGGTCGCCTCGCCGCGCACGACGAGGTGGCCCTTGTCGCTGATTTTCGCAGGAATACCGCGGATGGCGGAGGCCATATAGGTGATGTTCGTGCCGACGGTGCCGTTGCCGCGCGTCAAAACGCGCGTGAGCGCGCCGCCGTCATACGTCGCCACAAGCGTCGAGCCGTCGAGCTTCCACGAGAGCCAAATGTCGCGCTCGCCCGCCCAGTCCTGCAATTCCTCGACCTTTTTCGTCTTGGCGAGCGAGAGCGCGGGGTACTCGTGCGCTTCCTTCTCCCCCTCGCCGTCCATTTCGTTTCCGGAATGGCTCGTCACCTGCGTGGGACTGTCGGGCCGGACATAGCCGGTCGCTTTTTCCAGAGCGGTCAGCTCGTCAAACAGAGCGTCCCACTCGTAGTTCGTCATCTGCTCCTCCTGCCCGCCGTAGTAAGCGTCGGAGGCGGCATTCAGCCGTGTTACGATCTCGTCGATCCGGATATTTTTGTCCATAGTGCGTTCCCTCTCTCCGGCGGTGCGCAAAAGGCAGTCAGCCGTTGTTCATGATGTAATCTTCCGCGTTCTGCTCCATGTCCTCGCCATTGCTGAAATAGGTGTAATTGTCCGGCACGGAGCCGACGATAACGGTCTCCGCCACGGAATAGGTGTTGCTGAATTTTGTCGTTGTGGAAAAGCCCGGCAGGAGAATGCTGACGTAGACGTCCACCACAAGATAAATTTGGTGCTT